>Ga0160423_10000299_pt1 | contig 39536 bp, 29 predicted proteins | sample CRUFie14St8metaG_FD_108191 | JGI IMG/M metagenome (GOLD analysis project Ga0160423, IMG submission 108191) | Marine microbial communities from the Costa Rica Dome - CRUD Field 142mm St8 metaG | ecosystem: Environmental > Aquatic > Marine > Oceanic > Photic zone | place: Costa Rica: the Eastern...
ACAATCCGGTGATCGCCACCAAGCCGAGCAGCAATTCGGTCACGTCCGGCTTCCGGCGGCGCACCACCGGCTCGATGAGCGATACGAAGAAGGGAACTGTGGCCATCACAGCGAGGGCGAGGGAAACGGTGCTCGCCTTGATGGCGGCGAAAAAGGTCACCCAGTGAATGGCTACGAGCACACCGGTTCCCGCTACGGGCCACAGCAAAGCGGCAGGGATGCCCGGGCCGCGGTTTCGCCACGTCATCCAAGCGTGGAGGCCGAGGGCACCAATCAAGGTCCGCCAGAACACGAGGGGGACCGCCGGAAGCGTGATGAGCTTGCCGAGCACACCGGTAAAGCCGAACACCACGACCGTGGCGTGAAGCAGCAGGATGGCCCGGGACTGCCGCATGGAATCAGTCCACCATCAACGGCAGGCTCCAACGCCGCCCGTCGACTCCGACACAGGACAGCACGTGCCAACCGGGCTTCATGCCGTCGGCGGCCACACGCCACGGCGAACCCGCCGCCACGCGTCCGCCCGACTTCACGGCCCGGCCGGCCGCATCGCGCACCGTCCATTCGGCGATGTCCCAGGCAGACTGCAGTCGCAAGGGTCCGGCCTGTCCAAACGGCACAGGGCCACCCGACAGCGGGCCGGTCAGGGCATCCCATTCCCCCACGCCGATGGTGCTCGTGTCCGGGAACACGATGACCACCTCCTGCGTCGCCTGGTCCGTGCACACCCCGTCTTCGCTGGTGGCCGTCAGGATGACCATGTAGGTGCTGTCCACCGGGAACTCATGCAACGGCGAGGTCGCCGTGTCGAGGGGCGAACCGTCTCCGAAGCTCCAGAAGTACGAGCCCGCGCCTTCGGACAGGTTCTCGAACGGCAGCGGGCCATTTTCGGCCTCCCACGGTGTGGGCGCCGTGAAATCGGCCGACACTGGCTCGGACAGGTCAAAGGCCCCGCGCGGCAGGATCGTGTAGCCGTCGAGGAAGGGCGCGTCGTCGTCGCGTTGTCCCCCGATGCCCGTCACCCCGAAAATGCCCTCCGGCGGCTCGGTGCCGAACAGGTCCGTGTCGGCGTCGACGACCATCTTGTAGAGCGAGGCTCCCGTGGACACGTAGACCTCGAATTGGGGCGGGAAGTTGGTCCACTCATTGGGGTTGACAAGCTCGACACACTTCAACCGGATCAGGTCGCTCTCGGTGGATTCGTCCAGCACGTTGACCAATTCCGGTTCCTGCAGCGGCTGGTCCTCAGCGGCCAGGATGAGCGTGTCGGCCACGATTTGCGCCCGGCCCAGGAATTGCTGGATCGAGCCCCGGATGCGGACGCTGTCGCCCTCAGCCACGAGGTAGTTGAAATTGTCGACCGGGCTGAACACCTCGATGCCCGACGTGGGGTCGATGATGGTGAAGCGCAAACCGGACGGGTAGGTGTTGAACCCGTGCACCACCCCTCGCAACTCGCAGGGAATAAGCAAACTGTCCAGCACGCCGTTGGCGTCAATGCCGCGGACATCCACGATGGGGTAATGCGGGAAGCCCAGGTCACTCGGTGCGATTTGCACGGTCACGGAACCGATGGCGACCTCCGCTTCTCCCTGCAGCACGGTCAGCGTCAGGGTGAAGGTCTCCAGCCCCTCCGGCTCGAAATCGTCGACGATGCCCACCGTGAAGGTCTGGGCCTCGAGCCAGCCCTGCGGGAACGTGATGTCCAGCGGGAAGAGCGTGCCGAAGTCGGCGACCGGCGTGGCGGTTCCGCCCTCCTCGACGGCCACTTCGACCTGCACCTCCCCCACCGGCAGCGACACCGGCATTTCGATCAGAAGCACATCGCCCTCGAAGGCCACGATGTCGGAGACGCCGAACCCGATGGTCGGCACGGCGCCCGTGTCCAGCCCGCAAGGCAGGGCCTCGTGCTCCCCGAAGAAGCTGAAGGTGTTTTCCGGGTAATCCGCCCATTGCTCCTGCACGACGTTCCAATCGGGAGAACCGGTCGTCACATCCGCATTGCGGACGAGCGTGTGGTGCAACATCGTGATGTCGTTGACCGGCCAACCTTCGCCCGGGTTGACCCCCACTTCGCCGAGGACATCGACGACGACACCGTTTCGCTCGAGCGTGGTGGCGTCGTTTCCGTTGAACAGCGTCACATCGTCGAGCAGGTCGGCGAGCTGGGTCAGCTGCGGGACGGCGGAGGGGTTGACGATGGTGTACACCTCGCCGGGGCCGAGCGTCCCGGACAGGTCCACCTCGTGGTTGGGCACGCTGCTGCCGTTGTTGTAGGTCTTGACGGAGTACTCACTGAGGTCGGCCGCGGTCGAGCCGCTCGGGTTGTAGATCTCGAGGCCCTTGCTGAACGTGGTGCCGTCGACGTATTCCGAGAAGAAGAGGTCCGTGCACAGCCCGCTCGGGTCGCACGCGAGAATGGACACGTCGAGCGCTTCGCCGGAGAGCAGGCCGCAGGAATCGGCGGCGAGGCCGGAGACCGGCAGGCCCGGCATGAAGGTGGTCGAGTCGATGCCGCCGAGGTGACTGAACCCGTGGACCGTGAACTCACCCAGCCCAAGCGATTCGAAGTCATACTGGGCCGTGGACGTGGAGTCGAGGATGTTGCCCGCCTCATCCGCGATGACGAAGAGGTAGTCCGCATCCGGGCTCTGCGACGTGTAACCGAAGTGGACGAGCGTGTTGGCGAAGCCGAGGCACCCGATCGTTTCGTCCTGACCGGCGGCGGTGAGCACCGTGCCCCCGTCGCAGCTGGGGGGCAGGCAGTAAATGCGGTTGACCTCCACCGGCAGGGCGCTGAAGGCCACACAGCCTGTCGCGGAGATGCTGTCATAGGGGGCCCCTGCGGCAATGGATGTCGGATCGAGGTCCCCGTCATAGCTCATTCCCCAGACGAGGCAGGGGCCGGAGGGGGATCCCGAGAAATCGTAACCGAGGTTGCCCTCCCCATCGGGCACCACGTCGATGACCTCCCCGTTGAGGTTGGTCACGACCAAGCCGTACTGGCTGTCGAGGGCGTTGGTTGATTCGAAGAAGGGAAGGAACCCCCCTGCGAGGTCGACGCACACCGTGGCCGTGCCGTCCTCACTGCCCTGCGCCGTGATGAGGCCGCCGTCGCAATCGAGCACGTTGGTGTAGCCGGGGGTCGGCTGCTGAAGGACCATCTGATCGGAGCCAAAGGCCGGCCCACCGTCGGGCAGGCGCGCCCAGGCCAAAGCCCCGCCGTTGTCGATGCCCAGCATCCATTCGTCCAACTGCGGTTGTCCGGGCGTCAGGGAGTCGATCAGGAAGGGGTTGGTCTGGTCGGCCGTGCCGTAGACCACAGCGTCGAGGAGCCCGTTGGTCGTCAGCAGGGCCCCGAAGGCAAAGTCCGCGCTGTCTCCTTCGAACAGGGCCACGGCATCTCCCCCATCGCGGAGCAGGCCGGGCTCGAATTCGATGTCAGCACCCCCCACTGCGGGGTTGGCGAGGAGGAAGAATCCCGCCGTGTCCGTTTGGAATCCATCCAGGTCAAACGCCGCGTAGGCCGTGGACGTCAGAACGCTTCCGCCCCCCTTGTAGAAGACCACGATGTGGCCATCCAACGGCTGGTTCGGGGCGCCGAAGAGCTCCACGAATTCCAGGCTGTCCGGCACGGTGTAGCTGTCGGCGTCGACCTCGTTGAGGAAGACCCCTTGGGCCCAAAGCCCCTGTGCCACAAGAAGAAAGGCCGTCAGAAGCCCAAAAATCCGGAGGGGTTGATTGTGTATGACGCGCATAACCAATGGGTTGGAATCGGGCGCGAAACTACGACGCGTCCTTGTGCCCCCGCTTTAACATGTGATGAATTCCGCGAGACGATCCGGCCGTATCTTCAGGGTTCGCGAGCCCTGAGGCGGCTGCGCGGTCAATTGACGCCCCGAATGGCCCGACAACACGAGGAACTCAAGAGCAGATTGGATGCCTTCGTGCGGAAGTACCACCGCAACGAAATGCTGCGCGGCGCCCTCATCCTCGCCGCCACCCTGCCCGTCTCGTGGCTCGTCGTGATCGGCCTCGAGGCGGTGGGCCGATTCGGCACCGACGTGCGGACGGGCCTCTTCTACCTCTTCCTCGCCACGGTGACCACAATTGCCGTTCGGTATCTCCTCCTGCCCGGGCTTCGGCTGCTCCGGCTGCGCTCGGGGTTGGACCACGACACGGCTGCACGCATCATCGGTCGCCATTTCCCGGACATCGAGGACCGGTTGCTCAACACGCTGCAGCTCCAGTCCCGGGCCGATGAAGCCGACGAAGCAAGCCGGGAGCTCATCCTCGCGTCTATCCAACAGCGCAGCGATCTCCTTCGCCCCTACCGCTTCACCTCGGCCGTCGATTTCGGCGAAAACCGGCGCTACCTCAAGTACGTCCTGCCTCCCGTCGCCCTGTTTGCCGGGCTCTACCTCGCCCTGCCGGAGGCCATGGAGGCCCCGACGGACCGCCTCATCCACCACCGCACGGAAGCCTTGAACCTGCCTGACTTCCGCCTCGTTCACGAAGGAGAATTGCGCACCATCGCCCGCACCGATTTCACCCTCACGATCCGCACCGAAGGCACCGTCGTTCCCGCCAGGGTGGACGTGCAGGCAGGAGAGGGCCGGTTCCGCATGGAACGCAACAGCGACGGCGCCTGGGAGCACACCTTCCGCGCGGTCCGGGAAACCATGGACCTCGTGGTGTCTGCCCCCGGCACACCCGCATTGGACCTCGTGCTGACCGTCCTCCCCCGCCCGGAACTGCAGGACCTCAAGGTCTCGGTGCTGCCCCCGGCCCACACGGGGCTGCCCCCGTTCGACCAGCGCAACGAAGGCGACCTCGATGTCCCCGAAGGCAGCCGGTTGCGCTTCCAGCTCGGCACGCGACACGCCTCGGAACTCGGCCTCCGCTGGGGAGAAAATTCCGAGGACCTCCAACCGGACGTGGACAACCGCTTCAGCTTCTCGCGGGTGGCCACCGAAGACCTGACCTACGCGTTCCATCCCCGGTCGCAGGAGGTGTCCAAAGAGGATTCGGTCCGCTACCGCCTGCGCACCATCGCGGACCGGCGACCGACCATCCGGGTGCTCGAGGTGCCCGACAGCCTCACCCTGAACCGCATCGCCTTCAACGGCATCGTCCAGGACGACTACGGCTTCACGTCCCTCCGCTTCGTCCACCGCATCCGAGGTGGGGACGCCGAATCCCTGACGCTCGGCCGGCCCTCCGGCCGCGAGGACGGCTTCATCCACCTCTGGGACCTGACCGAGGCCGGAATCGGCTTGGGCGACGAGGTCGAGTACTGGTTCGAGGTGCGGGACAATGACGGCGTCAACGGACCCAAGATGACCCGGTCGCGCACGTTCGTGCACCAAGCGCCCACCGCCGAGGAGCTCGCCCAGCAACTCGACAGCGCCGACACGGAGCTGACGGCGGCCTTGGAGGCCAACCTTGAAGAAGCCCGCCGGCTCCGGGAGGAGATGCAGGAATTGCGCCGCGAGCTCATGGAGGAGGAAGAGCTCGGTTGGGAGGAAAAGGCCGCGCTGGAGGAGCTGCTGAAGCAACAGGAGGCCCTCAAGGAAGAGGTCGAGCGGATGCAGGAGGAGAACCGCAAGAAGAACGAGATACAGTTGGAGTTCCAACAACCCAATGAGGCCCTGCAGAAGAAGCAAGAGGAACTCCAGAAGCTCATGGACGAGGTCATGACGGACGAGCTTCAGCAGATGTTCGACGAGCTCCGCGAGATGATGGAACAGCTCGAGGAGGGCGACAAGGAGAAGATCGAGGAGCAACTCCAGCAGATGGACCTCGATCAGGAGGCCCTCGAACAGGAGCTGGACCGGGCCCTCGAGCAGTTCAAGCAGCTCCAGTGGGAGCAGAAGATGGAAGAGGCCATCTCCGACCTCGAGCAACTGGCCGAGGAGCAGGAGAAGCTCGCGGAGGAAACCGAACAGGGCGAGACCCCGGAAGAGGAGCTCAAGGCCAAGCAGGACTCGCTCGACCAGGCCTTCGACAAGATCCAGGAGGCGCTGGACGACGCGGAGAAGCTCAACGAGGAGCTCGAAAACCCCAACGGCATGCCCAAGATGGAAGAGCTGCAGGAGGAGATCGAGCAGGATATGCAGGACGCCGGCGAGAAACTCGACAGTGGCAAGGAAAAGAAGGCCTCCGAGAGCCAGAAAAAGGCTGCGGGCAACATGCAGCAGATGGCCCAGCAGATGGAGAGCGCCATGAAGCAGCAGGAGCAGGAATCCATGGAGGAGGACATGGAAGCCCTTCGCGCCCTGTTGGAAAACATCATCACCCTCTCCTTCGATGAGGAGGACCTGATGGCGGACGTCGGAGACACGCAAAAGGACGACCCGCGCTATGTCTCACACGGTCAGCAGCAGCGGAAGCTCAAGGACGACGCGGAAATGGTCAAGGACAGCCTGTTCGCCTTGAGCAAGCGCATCACCCAGCTCCAGAGCATCGTCAACCGGGAAATCAGCCTCGTCAACCTGCACATGGGCCAGGCGCTAGATGGATTCACGGACAGGGAGACCGCCATCATCACCACGAATCAGCAGTACGTGATGACGTCGTTCAACAACCTCGCCCTCCTTCTCGACGACGTTCTGCAACAGATGCAGAACCAATCCAGCTGCAACAAACCCGGCACAGGAAACTGCGAAAAACCGGGCGGAAGCGGGTCCAAACCCTCCCCCAGCGCCAAACAACTCAAGGGCATGCAGCAGTCGCTGTCCAAGCAGCTGGAGCGGATGAAGGAGAAGATGAAAGGCTTCAACAAGGGACAGGGGAAAGATGGCCAACGGGGCCTCAGCAAGGAACTCGCCAAGATGGCTGCCCAGCAATCCGCCATCCGCCAAATGACGCAAGAGCTTGGAAAACAGCTCAATGAAGACGGTTCTGGCCAAGGAAACGGCCTCGAAGAGATCGCTAAACAGATGGAGGAAATCGAGAAGGACATCGTCAATGGCGAGCTTGATCAACTCACCCTCGAGCGCCAACAAGACATCCTCACCCGGCTCCTCAAAGCGGAGAATGCAGAGCGTGTTCGGGGCGAGAAAGAAGAGCGAGAGTCGCGGACAGCGCGGGAAACCCCAACGGAACTTCCCCCGAGCCTCGAGGAATACGAGCGTCGAAAGGCACAGGAAATTGAGCTGTTGCGAACCGTTCCGGCGGACCTCACCCCCTACTACAAGGTCCGCGTCAACGATTATTTCAATACTTTGGAACTCCCCAACAGGGAGTGAATTCACACCATGTCCGAAGTGAGACAAATGCAGATCGCCTCCCGCATGGAAGGCATCACAGAAGTGGAGGGCCTGATCAATGCGCTCTGCGAAGAATTCGGCGTCGAGGAAACCCATTATGGCGAAATCCTCATCGCCATGACGGAGGCTGTGAACAACGCGGTTGTCCACGGCAACAAACTGGACAACAACAAGATGGTGGACATTCAGGTCCGCACTGAAGGACCCGTTCTGGAGTTCCGAATCGCCGACCAGGGCGCTGGCTTCGACTTCGACAACATCCCCGACCCGACCGCGCCAGAAAACCTCGAGAAGCCGAATGGCCGCGGGGTTTTCCTAATGCGCCAACTCGCAGACTCTTGCGAATTCGAGGAACTCGGCCGCATCGCCATCCTGCGCTTCGAGAACGCCATTCCCCAGCCTGAGGCAGCACAGTGAGCGCTTCGGGCGACATCACGTTCCAATTCCAGCACACCCCTTTTCGGCTCCGCCAGCGTCATGCAGTTCGGGCCTGGCTGAACCATTGCATCCGTTCCACGGGGCACAATACGGGGGAACTGAATTTTCTGTTCACCACAGATGAGGCCATGCTGGCCATGAACCAACTCCACCTGGATCATGACTACTACACCGACATTCTGACCTTTCCCATGCCTTCATCGCAGGGCCTATCGGCCGACATCGTCATCTCCGTCGACCGAACCAGAGACAACGCCAAGACACTAAGGATCAAACCTTTGGATGAACTCCACCGGGTCATGGCACATGGCGTCCTCCACCTCACAGGGCTTCGCGATGACACGGCAACCGCGAAGCAGACCATGCGGGAAGCAGAGACCCAATGGCTCTCGATGCGTGAACCCTATTTCTGACCCAATGTTGTTCCACGTGGAACGTATACCATGCTAGAATCTTACGACGTGCTTGTGGTTGGCGGCGGACATGCCGGCAATGAAGCAGCACACGCTGCCGCCCAGATGGGCAGCAAAGTCCTGCTCATCACCATGAACCTCACCACCCTTGGGGCAATGAGCTGCAACCCCGCCATGGGTGGTGTCGCCAAAGGGCAAATCTTACGCGAAATCGACGCTCTGGGCGGCATGAGCGGGCGCATTTCCGACCGCAGCGCCATCCAGTTTCGGATGCTCAACCGATCCAAAGGTCCGGCCATGTGGTCGCCCCGAACACAAAACGACCGTCACCAATTCGCAAACGAATGGAGGATGACCCTCGAGTCTCACCCCAACATCCACCTCTGGCAGGACATGGTGACCTCCCTTCTAATCGAGAAGAACAGCGTCGTAGGCGTCCGAACACAACTTGGCGTGGACATCCACGCATCCACAACCATCCTGACCTCAGGCACCTTTCTGCAGGGTCGCATTCACCTGGGCACCCAACAATTTCAGGGCGGCCGGTCTGGCGAACGGGCTGCAGAAGGCATCACAGATCAATTGGCCGCACACGGGTTCACCACAGGCCGGATGAAAACGGGAACTCCACCGCGAATTGATGGGCGAAGCATTGACTTCAGCAAGACAGAAATCCAACACGGAGACCCTTCCACCGAAGCATTCAGCTACTATGAAAGACTAAACCTGTCTGACCAACATCCCTGTCACATCACATACACCAACCCTGCCGTACACGACATCCTGCAGGACAGCCTCAAAGACAGCCCACTGTTTTCTGGCGCCATCACTGGAAAGGGGCCACGCTACTGTCCGAGCATTGAGGACAAAATCCACCGGTTTGCGGACAAGGATCGCCACCAGATCTTCATCGAGCCTGAAGGGAGGTACACCGTCGAGACCTACCTCAATGGATTTTCCACATCCCTGCCCAAAGAAGCCCAGCTCAAGGCGATGCGCCAAATACCCGGCCTGGAAAACGCCCGCATGTTCAGACCAGGCTATGCCGTCGAATACGACTTCTTTCCACCGACTCAACTCCATCACACCCTCGAAACAAAACACCTCCGCAAACTCTACTTCGCAGGCCAGATCAATGGCACAACAGGATACGAGGAGGCTGCCTGCCAAGGTCTCATCGCAGGAATCAACGCACACCTCCACATCATGGGGAACCCCCCATTCACGCTGGGGCGTGACGAGGCCTATATCGGCGTGCTCATCGACGACCTCGTCACCAAAGGGACGGACGAACCCTACCGCATGTTCACCAGCCGCGCAGAATACCGCATCCTCCTTCGTCAAGACAACGCTGACGTCCGCCTCACACCCAAAGGCCGGCAATTGGGACTCATTCACGACGACACCTGGGACATGTTCCACGTGAAACATGACGCCATTGGACATCTCGAAAAAATCCTCACCACCACGTCAGCCACACCAGAGGAAGTGAACCCCGCCCTGATTGCAGCCAACAGCCAGCCCATCGACCAAAAAACACGGTGGGCAAAAATATTGAGCCGGCCCCATGTGCACATCCAAGACCTCCCCATTCCCGGCGACAACCTGCCAGAAACGTGGAGCACCTATGTGGAAACCTGCATCAAGTACAAAGGCTACATCGAAAAAGAACAAGCCCAGGCCGACCGAATGCGCAACCTTCAAGACCTGAGCATCCCCGATGATCTCGAATACCACCGCATGACCTCGCTCAGCATGGAGGCCAGACAGAAGCTCACCGAGGCACGCCCCAAGACCCTGGGCGAGGCGAGCCGGATCAGCGGCGTCTCCGCATCGGACACATCCGTTCTCATGCTGTACCTCGGACGCTGACGTTCCACGTGGAACATGATGCACGGCTTTAGGAGGCCCATTTTCGACACATCAAACCGCAGGCTGTGTGCGACATCGAATTCATGAGTTCGTTGAAAAACCCAAAGCGCTGGTTTACAACACATTAGCTAAAACACAAGAGGAGCGCGGAGCCCCGTACCTTCGCGTCGCAATTTTCGCCACCATGAACATGAAACCGCATCTCGACCAGCTCGGCCTCTCCGCAGACAATGCCGGTGTCCAAATCGGTCAAACCAATTCCAGCATCGGAAACCAGATCGTCAGCACCAGCCCTGTGGACGGTGCCACCATCGGCGCAACCGGTGTGTGCTCTGCCAGCGACTACGAGACGGTCATTGCCGCGGCCACGGAGGCTGGGCGCCAGTGGCGCAACGTTCCCGCCCCCCAACGCGGCGAAGTGGTGCGGTTGTACGGTGAAGCCCTTCGCCGTCACAAGGACGCCCTTGGTGCCCTCGTCTCCTACGAGATGGGCAAGAGCCTGCAGGAGGGCCTCGGCGAGGTCCAGGAAATGATCGACATCTGCGACTTCGCCGTCGGTCTGTCCCGCCAACTCTACGGGCTCACCATGCATTCGGAGCGCCCCGGCCACCGCATGTACGAGCAGTGGCACCCCCTCGGTGTCGTGGGCATCATCAGTGCGTTCAACTTCCCGGTGGCCGTGTGGAACTGGAACACTGCCATCGCGTGGGTGTGTGGAAACGCCTGCATTTGGAAGCCGTCGGAGAAGACGCCGTTGACCGCAGTGGCCTGCCAGAACATCTGGAATGAGGTCACCAAGGACATGGACCACGTTCCCCAAGGCCTCTCCTGCATCATCCAAGGAGACTACACCGTGGGCGAGATGATGACCCACGACAAGCGGGTTGCCCTCATTTCCGCCACCGGATCCATCCGCATGGGCAAAATCGTCGCCCAAGCTGTGGCCGCCCGATTGGGCAAGAGCCTGCTCGAATTGGGTGGAAACAACGCCATCATTGTGGAGCCCGATGCCGACCTCAAGATGGTCGTTCCCGGCACCGTTTTCGGCGCTGTTGGTACCTGCGGCCAGCGTTGCACGTCCACCCGCCGCCTCATCATCCACAGCAGCATCTACGACAAGGTCGTCGACGCGATCACCAAGGCCTATGGACAACTGCGCATCGGGTCTCCGCTCGATGAAAACAACCACGTCGGACCGCTCATTGACCACGATGCCGTGGCGATGTACAACAAGGCCCTCGAGGACGTTGTCGCCCAAGGTGGACGCATCCTTGTCGAAGGTGGTGTTCTCGAAGGTGCTGAATACGCTTCCGGATGCTACGTGAAGCCCGCCATTGCAGAGGCGACGAACGACATGGCCATCGTTCAGCACGAGACGTTTGCCCCCATCCTCTACGTCATGAAGTACGATACGTTGGATGAGGCCATCGCCATGCAGAACGGTGTGGTCCAAGGCCTGTCCTCCGCCATCATGACCTCCAACCTTCGCGCAGCGGAGCGCTTCCTTTCCGCCGCCGGCAGTGACTGTGGCATTGCCAACGTCAACATCGGCACCAGTGGTGCGGAAATCGGCGGTGCGTTCGGAGGGGAGAAGGAGACCGGTGGTGGCCGCGAATCCGGCAGCGATTCCTGGAAGGCCTACATGCGTCGCCAGACCAACACCATCAACTACAGCACCGAGCTTCCGCTCGCCCAAGGCATCAAGTTCGACCTCTGATGCCCACGCTGACCCGCTTCGGAATGACCATGGTGCACCTGGCTGCCGTGGTCATTCTGCTTTTTGGATGCAATACTCCGCCGGCCGCGGATTCCGATCACGCCGACGCGCGTCCTGATGGCCGACATGGGGAACTCGTGTTCCTCCTCAACGACTCTGATGACGTCCGCATCCCTGGACATTGGCATGGAGACACACTGAGCTTGCACAACGCGCAGGAAACCCTCGTTCTTCTGCCCCAAGGGCCCGATTCGTGGTCCGTTCCCGTCTTCGACGGAACCCTGTCCCTTCTGGGGGATACGGGCTCGTGGACAGACGTCCTGCGACCCGGCAACTATCGCGTCCCCGCGCGCTGGGAAGAGAGGGGTGACCCCCACCAGGATGGCACCTGGTCAACGGACACCCTGTCCTGGCTGCTCGCTTTCGGGAAAGACGACCCTTGGTTCGGACAGCTGTTCATTCAACGAGACGGAGAAGCCTGTCGAGGCAGCATCGCCACTTCGACCGGTGATTTCCGGTTCCTTCACGGCCACTTGCGCGGAAATGGAGCGTTCGTCCTGCAGACGTTTGATGGCGCACACCTGTTCCGGTTCAGCGGATCCGTGAATGCGGGTGGTGACATCGAAGAGGGCTTGTTCCTCAGCGGAAACCACTATTCCACGCCGTTCACCGGACGGTCAATCGCCGCGTCAGAATCCGGACTCACCGATGCCCCCATCGCACAGTGGACCGGCGATCCCGTGGCCTACACGGCTCTGGATTTGTCCGGCGACACGGTGGCCTGGCAAGCCTCCCAGGCCCCAGGCGTTCACATCCTCAGCGTCATGGGGTCATGGTGTCCGAATTGCATGGACGAGCACAGGCTGCTGCTCGACCTCGTTGAACGCCATCCCGAAGTTCACGTCCACACCCTTGCATTCGAGCGCGGTGTGGATCTGAGCCATCCCGATTCCGAGGCCAACGGCGCGGCCATCGAGCGCATGAAACGGTATGCTGCGCAAATGGGCATGGACCGTCATGCCGACCGCTGGCACATCCGTGTCGCTGGACCGGCTTCTAAGTCGAAAGCCCAGCAAGCCCTGCCTTTCCTCGACAAAGTGGTCAGCTTCCCCACCACGGTCATCTTGGGCGTCAACGGGGAATCCACCCCCTGGATTCACAGCGGCTTCAACGGGCCCGCAACGGGCCCCGCGCACGATTTGGAATTGGCCCGGTTCGAAGCCGCCATCAGCGGTTCGACGGGAAGTCGTTGACCACGTCCACCACGAGCTTTTTGTCGCGGTTGGCGACCTCCCAGGAGGTCAGGAACACCAACTGTCCGATCTCCGCCATTTTCGGATACAGAATCTTGTCCGGCGTGTCGCCCACACCGTGGTAATCCTCGTGGACCCCGCTGAAGTAAAAGATCACGGGGATGTCGTGCTTGGCGAAGTTGTAGTGGTCGCTGCGGTAGTAGAAGCGGTTCGGGTCGTCCGGCGCGTTGAAGGTGTAGTCCAGCGCAATCCCGATGTGCTCTGAATTCACGGCTTCACTGATGTCGTGAAGCTCCGTGGACAGCTTGTCGCTTCCAATCAGGTAGATGTACCGGTCATCGTCGAGGTGGGCCTCGTCCACGCGTCCGACCATGTCCATGTTGAGGTCGCAGACGTGCTGCTTGAGGGGCCATGCCGGGTGATTGCTGTACCACTCGGATCCGAGAAGGCCTTTTTCCTCGCCAACGAAAGCGATGAACAACACGGTCCGTCGAGGACCCTCGCCAGCCTGGGTAGCCTGCATCCACGCCTCCGCATTTTCCAGGAGGCTCACCGTTCCGCTGCCGTCGTCGTCTGCCCCGTTGAACACATCCCCGGTCTTGTCGATCCCCACATGGTCATAGTGACTGGTCAACACCACGATTTCATCCGCCAAGGTGCTGTCCGATCCAGGAATCATACCCCAAACGTTGTGGGCGATGACGCGATCGTTCATTCGGGCCAATGCGAGTTTGCACGTGTCCCACTCCGTGTTGTCCAGTTTCCGCTTTGGCCACTTTTTGCGGGCCACATCGAGTGACTTCCAGCCGGTCATGGACAACAGGGCATCCGGTGCCATCAACAAGGTCGGAACGTCCGTTCCCTCTCCCTCGCGGTCCACATCCAGACGCATGCGCTCCCGGGTCAGCCAGGGCAAGAAACGCGACTTCAGGGTGGCGTATTCCTCCGTGACCACGATGACTGCCGAGGCGCCCAAACTGTCGGCAATCTCGCGTTTGGCATTGCGCATGGAACTCCAAGCGCTGGGCTCCTTGGTTCCGGTCAGCGTGTAGCCTTTCTTCTCGTTTCCGGGCTCCCCAGCGAGCATGATCACCACCTTGCCTTGGACATCCAATCCGGCGTAGTCGTCCCACCCTTCGTCCTGGATGCCATACCCTGCGAATACCGCAGGTCCTTCCACGTCGGATACCTCGATGCCAGGGTAGGGGACCCAGTCGTTCTTGTACACGTACTGACCCTCTCCAATGCTGAACAAACCACCCTTGAACTGGCTCACAGTCAAGGGGACCTCCTGCATGTAGGAACCGTTGACCGGTTTCAGGCCCACATTCTCAAAGTGCTCCGCGATGTACGCCGCAGCCTTTTGTTGTCCCAGTTTTCCTGTTTCCCGTCCCTCCATGCTGTCAGCTGCCAGGATGTGCAGGTGGTTGGACAGGTCTTCCGGCGTAATGCTCTCTGACCAGGCCACGCCCTGTTCCGTGTGCAGGAGCGTCTGTGCACTCAACGTGGGAGCGACCGTGGCCGCGGCCAGGAGAAGGAGGAAATGACGGGTCATGCGCAGGCGATTTTCTCGACGCGACGAGCGTGCCGGCCGCCTTCGAACTCGGTCTCGATGAAGGTGGCGACACAATCCAGGGCGTCAGGGATGGCGATGAAGCGGGCGGGCAGGCACAGCACATTGGCATTGTTGTGCTCCCGTGCCAGGCGCGCGATGTCGGGCCGCCACGCAATGGCCGCCCTGACCTCAGGATGCTTGTTGGCCGTCATGGCCACTCCGTTGGCGCTGCCACAGATGAGAATCCCCAATGTGTCATCCGACACGACGCCAGAAGCCAGGGGGTGGGCGTGATCTGGGTAATCCACACTGGACGATTCGGGCGTCCCGTGGTCCACGATGTCGATGTTGCGTTCCTTCAACCATGCGATCACGGCAACCCTCAGGTCACCCGCAGCATGGTCATTGGCCAAATGAATCCTCATGATGGCAAGTTCACCCTGCATCCGTGAAAACGCCACCCACAATCGACTGTGAATTCGCACGAATTTCTGTGCGTAACCCAAGAGCAAAAAAATTTGGTGGTTTGGCCTTCTTTGCGGCTTGCAAAACGGATTCGGACGCGCACACAATTTCCCGCCCGATTTCTCCGAATCATCCCCACAGCTTCCCGCCGGATGTCCACACCCCAACCCGTCACCATTTCCCCTTTCGTACCGTCATCCACATCTTGCATCGAAACGTGGATATCTCCATCAATCTCTTGAAGCTCAATGGACCGTCATCGTGGACACTGCGTGGATGAAATCCAAAACCCTGTGGACCGCCATTCGGTCCAAATCTGATGGCGCTTTGTTTTCCTCCGTTTCCACAGACCTATGACAACATCATCTTCTTTTTTAGAAAAAGACAATAGATGATGATGCGGGGAAAATCATGAATCGGGTCGTCCTGTCGTTGGGGTTGGTGTGGCAACTTGCATCCATGTTCATTCCCCGGATCCTGACCCTGATTGCTGCCCTGTTCCTGGGCGGGATGAGGGCATGGGCCCAGGATTCAACCCAGGTCCAATATCGCTATCCAAGTGGGGCGGTGAGCAGCCAAGGTTGGTTGGTGGATGGCATTCCTGAAGGGTATTGGCGTTCGTTTTATGCGGATGGCACGTGGAAGAGCGAGGGGAATCGGCTTCGGGGTGAATTGGTGGGCGAGTGGGTCTTCTTCGATGAGGCGGGTCGTGTGCAGACCACGCTGAACTATGTCGCGGGCCAAAAGGATGGTGAAGAGATCCGGTGGGATTCGACAGGTGTTCAACGGCGAATTCTGCCATGGAAACTGGATGTGCTGCAGGGTGAGGAACGCGTCTTGGATGAGCGGGGCATTGTCGTGGAGACCATTCCGTGGGACAACGGAAAACGCGAAGGGGTGGCCTTGGGATTTGCAACCGATGCGAACCAGGAGCGGGGCCGCATCATCCGCAGGATGGGGTATCGAAATGACCTGTTGCGGTGGGTGGAAGAGGTGAATCGCTTTGATGACCAGGGCAGGAAGACCGGCAAGTGGTTGACGTTTTGGTCCAATGGCCGAATCCGGGAGGAGGGGCCATGGGAACGGGGTCTGAAGGAAGGGGTATTCAAGCGGTTTTCCCGTCAGGGTGATCTGGAAGGGACGGAAACCTGGCACCGAGGGGAATTGGTGGAGGATGCACCGGAAGCTGTGGCATTGGATCTGCGTCAGGCGTTCCACCCCAATGGAGAGGTGTCTCGATCTGGGCCTTGGCGGGAGAACACGCCCATGGGAACGCACCGGTTCTTTGACGAACAGGGACATCTCGTGGAGGTTAAGGTGTTTCGGGAAGGGGTTCTGGCGGCGACAGGCGGTTTGGATTCATTGGGCCGGAGAACCGGGGAGTGGACCGAGTTCTGGCCCAATGGCGAGGTCCGGTCTGCCGGACCGTACAAGGAAGGCCTTCGGGAGGGCAAATGGACGTTCTATTCCCGGGATGGACGGGTTGAGCAAGAGGGTGGATACCGCGATGGGCAGTGGCATGGCCGTTGGGTTTGGTATCATGTGGATGGCAGGCTGCACCGGGATGAACAGTACCGGAAAGGCCGGGAGGACGGTGACTTTGTGGAATGGTCTGCGAAAGGAGATGTGCTGGCCAAGGGCGTGTACGAGCGGGGACGGAAACAGGGTGAATGGGTGGAGCATGTCAACGATGATCGCCGGGAGGGAGCCTATGTGGATGGCGACCGGGATGGTCGATGGATTCACTTCGATGCGGAAGGCAACATCGTGTTTGAAGGGGCGTATGTGGCCGGCATTCCCACCGGGGAGCACGTGTCGTATTGGCCTTCGGGAATTCGCGAGTGGATCGGATCCTACAAGGGTGGACTCCGCGATGGCAATTGGCGATATTTCGACGGTGCGGGAAGCATCCGCCTGATTCGCCAGTATGAGGCTGGCAGGATCGTCAAGGTGAATGGCGCCAAAACCGATCGATGACATGAGCCAAGACAAGGAGGACCTGGTGAAGTGGCCGGAAGACTGGATGGACAGTCTTCCCGCGGCGATCATCCTGGTTCGGGATGGCCAGGCGGTTCGGGCCAACCGACATGCGGCCTTCCTGTTTGGCTGGAAGAATCGTCTGCCGGAACAGGTGGATTGGATCAACGGAGGTTGGCTTCAATGGAGGGAAGAGGATTTGACCTACCTCGATGTCCGCTGGACCTGTGTGCCTGTGGTGGATCGACAGGTGTTGAGGATGGAATTGTTGGCCAGCCGGGTCTCGGGTGAGCCCTTCCATGTGGAACTCCGGCTGTCTCCGGGTCCGGGGGCCACAGACATCGTCCAGATTGTGGACATCAGTGAAGCCCGGTTCCGTCAGCAGGCCCTGCAGGATCGGGAAGCCCATTACCGCAGATTGAATGACATCGCGCAGGAGGCCATTGTCCAGATCAAGGACGGCGTGGTGCTCGACGTGAATTCGAGGTTCCTCGCGATGTTAGGGGTGGAGCACCCTGAGGAGGTGATCGGCGATCCTGTGGGCCAGTTGGGACTGCGGCGCATCGGCAACCTCGAACCCATAGAGGGCAGTGGTGTCTTTGATCGGGGCGATTGGATGCTGCAGAACCGGAACGGGGAGATGCTCAACCTCGACATAGGCAAGGGTCGGTTGGAGGATGGTTCTGAAGTCTGGATGATGTACGACATCTCGGACCGGAAGCGGATTGAGTACGACTTGATCCAGGAGCGGGAGCGATTCCGGTTGCTGGTCCAAAGCTCGCCCAACGGAATTCTCATCCTCGTCGACGATTTGATCCGCTACGCCAATCCTGTGGCGGAATCCCTGTTCAAGGGCGATGCCGATGTCCTCGAGGGCGTGCGGTTCGAAACGATGTTCCCCGAGGAGCACAGGAAGCGAGCCCTGTTCAGTTCATCCGAAGCCAGACAGGGTCGGGACGTGGAGGAATGGGAGGTGGAACTTCCAGGCAATGGAAAGCGCATCACCTTCAAGTGGAGGTTGACCATTTTTGATGGCCAGCCGGCCGTACAGGTTAACCTGTCCGATGTGACGGACCGTCACTCCCTCATGCAGGAGCGGATCCGCGCGGAGTTGGCGGAAGAGGCGAATCAGCAACTGACCCAGCAGATCGAGCAGCGGATTGCAGCTGAAGCTGCGTTGAAGAGTGCCACAGCGCGCATGCGCAGCATTGTGGAGTCCGGAGAGGACTTCATCATTTGGACTGCCACCAGTGGACATCAGGTGACCAGTGCCAACCGGAACTTTGTGATGTGGTTGGGAGGTGACGTGTCAAAGGAAGGGGCGCATGGGGAGTGGAGTGTTGGTTTGGGCCGGGTGGTTGCGAAAAGCCAGGATTGGAACGGGTTTGACCTGGAGGACCGGTTTGACAGGGCGTTGAAGGGAAAACCCCAACGGTTCGAATGGGCCATCGGTCCCGAACAAGAGGGGGTAGAGCGGCGCTGGTTGCAGTTGTTTCTGAACCCCATTGAGCTTGTGGAGGGCACGCCGGAAATCAGTGCGATTGCCTACGACATCACCGAACGAAAGCGAATTGACAAGGCCATCCGCGGTGCACTGAAGGAAAAGGAAATCCTCCTTCAGGAGGTCCACCACCGGGTCAAGAACAACCTGCAGATCATCAACTCGATCCTCAACCTGCAGAAATCGTTCGTGAACGATGAGAAGGCGATTGAGGGTCTGGAGGAAATCCAGAACCGCGTGTCGACCATGAGCATCATTCATGAGACGCTGTATCAGAACACGGACGTGTCGAGCATCGGGTTCCACTCGTACATGGAGCGCATTGCCGGCAACATCATCCAGGGGTATCAATCGAAGACGCGGGTGGAGCTTGTCACGGACCTCCAGGACATCCAGGCCCCACTCGATCAGGCTATTCCGTGCGGCTTGATTCTCAATGAATGGGTGTCGAATGCCATGAAATACGCATTTGAAGGCCGGGAAAACGGGACGATCACCGTGGGCCTTCGGGCGGTGGAAGTGGAAGGACAGTCGGATGAGGAGGAGATTCAAATCGAGGTTCGGGACGATGGAGTTGGACTGCCGGAAGGGTTCGACTGGAGCGGAAAGGACTCCCTCGGATTGTACCTCGTTCAGGCGCTCAGCGAGCAGTTGGACGCCGAACTCTTGGCGGAAAGTGACGGGGGTACGCGGTTTTTGGTTAGCTTTCGGCGGCCAAAAAACCTGTTTGACGGATGAAGCATGCGCTTCCATCGAACGATTCGACAGGTTGGCCCCAAACCTGAACCAGCGCACGCATGTCGATCAACATCTTGGTCACGGAGGACGAGAGTATCGTCCGGAAGGACATTGAACAGACCCTCGAAAAAATTGGATACAACGTGGTCGCCTCGGCGGACAACGGGGAGGACGCCATCGACTTGGCCGTCCGTTTCCGTCCCGACGTGGTGCTCATGGACATCATGCTCAAGGGAGACATGAACGGCATCGCGGCCGCAGAGGAAATCAAGCGGACGTTGGATGTGCCCATCATTTTCCTGACGGCGTATGCAGACCGCAGCACCTTGGGGGAAGCCAAGTTGGCCGAGCCACACGGATACATCCTGAAGCCGTTCAAGGACGTCGATCTGCAGACGAGCATCGAGATGGCCCTGCACAAGTTTGCCAAGGAGCAGGAGGCCCGTCTGGAGAATGAGTTCCTCCGCAACATGGCGGAGCATAAGGAGACGGCGGAGTACCTCTTCGTGAAGAACCGCAGCCGCCTGATGAAGATCGACTACGACGAGTTGCTCTTCATCGAAGCCCTGAAGGACTACGTGGTTGTTCACACGCCCGAGCAGAGCTTCACCATCCACAGCACCATGAAGGACGTGGAGAACAAGCTCAATGAGCGGCGGTTCATGCGGGTGCACCGGAGCTACATCGTCAACCTCGACGCCATCCACAGCATCAAGTACTCGATGATCCAGGTCAAGGGAATGGAGAAGGAGATTCCAATCGGAGGAAGCTACAAGGACATCCTGGCCAGCCGGATCAACCTTCTGTGAATCAGAAGGAAAACAACAACACCGACAAAAAGAAACCCCGGGCCGAGACCCGGGGTTTTTTGTGGCTCCCCCACCTGGACTTGAACCAGGGACCTACTGATTAACAGTCAGTCGCTCTAACCAGCTGAGCTATAGGGGAATGCTCAACCCTCCTTTCGAAGGGAGCGCAAAGATAGCTCCTGACGGCATAAGTGCAAGACCGTTCACGCATTGAGAACCAGCCGGGTCCCCGTGAGCCGTACCTTTGCGCCGTTCAATTTGAATCCCATGAGTTGGAACTCCTCCTCCATCGTGGCCGTTGGAACGGTCGCATTTGACTCCATCAAGACCCCCTTCGGCGAGCGTGAGCGCATTGTGGGTGGGGCCGGCACGTACATCGGTTGGTCCGCTACGCGCCTCGGCGTGGATACCGGTCTGGTGAGTGTCATCGGCGAAGACTTTGCGAAGGCGGAGTTGGACGCGATGACGGCAGCAGGCATGCACCTCGACGGCATCGATTGTCCGAAAGGCGGGAAGAGTTTCTATTGGGCAGGATCGTACCACGACGACATGAACGGCCGGGACACCCTGGCCACGGAGCTCAATGTGCTGGCGGATTTCAAGCCGGTCATCCCCGCGGCGTGGCGCAAGGCGAAATGGCTCATGCTCGGCAACATCGATCCGGCCCTGCAGATTTCGGTTCTCGATCAGATGGAGGCGCGCCCGGAACTTGTGGTGCTGGACACCATGAACTTCTGGATGGACATCGCGCTGGAGCCGTTGAAGGCGGTCATTGCGCGGGTCGATGTGCTGACCATCAACGATGAGGAGGCCCGCCAGCTGAGTGGGGAGTACAGCTTGGTGAAGGCGGCCCGGGCAATCCTGGCCATGGGTCCTTGTTATCTCATCATCAAGAAGGGTGAGCACGGCGCTTTGCTGTTCCACGAGAAAGACGGTGAGCTCGTCACGTTCTTCTGCCCGGCGCTTCCCCTGGAGGAGGTGGTGGACCCCACCGGCGCGGGCGACACGTTTGCCGGAGGATTCATCGGCCATGTGGCCCGTTGTGGCTCCACCGATTTCGAGACCTTGAAGGAGGCGATTGTGGTGGGCAGTGCGTTGGCTAGCTTCACGTGCGAGTCCTTCGGAACGGAGGGCATCCGAGCCGTGAGCGAGGAGATGATGGAGGGCCGGATGCGGGCGTTCCGGAACATGATGTCCTGGCAGACGTCCGCGGTGGGCGCAGCGGTTTGATTCGGCGTTTTTCCCTGCCTGGGCAGTGCGTCAGGGCGACAGTCTGATGCGCAGGGCGGGGTCGATGGCGACCCCGGATTCCCACCACTCGAAGTGCAGATGGGGCCCCGTGCTGTGGTCGCCCGTGTTTCCGATGATGGCCACGGGCTCTCCTTGATTGACACGGTCTCCGGTGGACACGAGGGTGCGGCTGTTGTGCATGTACACCGAGACGCGGTTCTCGTCATGCTGAATCATGACGGTGTGCCCCCCTCCGGATGTGAAACCCGCAAACAGGATTGACCCTTTTCCGACGGCCTTGACCGCGGTGTTGGCCGGGGCGACGAGGTCCACTCCCCAATGTCCGATGCCGGGGTTCCATGGTGAGGAAATGGTGCCTTCCACCGGAGGCATCCACAAGCCGGATTCACCGAGCGCATTGGGGCGATTGACGGCAAACGCATCTTCTTCTTCCACGCGCTCCCGCAAACCGTCCAAGGCTGCGGTGGGGGTGGTGTCAATGGGACCGGTGCCGGTTGGGTCGGCCTCGACCATGTCGGGTGTGATGGCGAGAGCATCGGCTGGGAGGTCTCCGGCCAGAATGGCGCGGAGGTTGTTCAGGTAGCGCGACTGGCGATCCACGATGGTCGAGAGGGAGTCCGTGACCCGCCACGAGTCGGCTTGCATGGCCCGGGTTTCGGAAGCGACGTAGCCCGGAACGACGACCTCCTTGAGCGGGGTGAGGGCGATGATGACATAGGTGATTCCGGCCACGACCAAGGCGGAGAGCACCGCCAACGCCCGCAGCTGGTGGGGTTGTACCCGCATGGACCAACGTTCCGCGAAGGTTCCCTCCTCTTGAAGGATCAACTTGAATCGCGTTTTCGTCGCGGTGTCGGACTGTGCAGGCTTAGGCATCCTCCTGGGGTCTTCGGGTGTCAAAGATGAACGACAACGAAAGGATGCGCCACCATTTTGTCTTCGGGGCGGCCGGATTGCAATATTTTCGCGGCTTTCGAGTTGGTCGCTCGGAATCCGAGTCGAACATGCCCCTTACACCCATGTCCCACAAGACGGCCAATCACGGATGGACTGCGTTGTCCATGGTGGCCTTGTTCCTGATTCTGGGCACTTATGGATGCACGACGCAACGTGACGGGCGATTCTATCGGGCATACCACAACACGACCTCCCGGTTCAACGGATTCCATTTCGCCCGGTTGGCGATGGAAGAGGCGGACCAGAAACTGGCGGAAACGCATGAGGAGAACTGGGACGAGGTCATTCCCCTGTTTCTTTATGGAACCGAGGACCAGGCCGATTTCCTGTACCCTCTCATGGAGCGGGCCATCGAGAAGTGCAGCCGGGTGGTGGACCGCCACGCGATGACCCCGCCGAAGAGCCAGCAGAAGGATTTCAAGCGCCCCCAGCTGAACCGGTGGATTGACGACAACTACACGCTGATTGGCAAGGGCCACTTCTACAAGGGTGACTTGTCCAAGGCGGAGGAGGTGTTCAAATACCTCCAGCGGAAGCACAAGGAGCCGGACAGCCAAGTGGCGGCCGGAGCGTGGTTGGCGCGCACCTACATGGCGATGGGCAACATGCCCAAGGCCAACTCTGCACTGCTGAAGGCCGTGGGAGAGCGCGATGCTGCTGATGAATTGAGGGCGGACGCTTTCCTGGTTCAGGCTGAATTCCTGTTGACTCAAAACAACATCGAGGAGGCCATGCGCTACATCGAGCGGGCGATTCCCAAGATCAAGCCCAAGCGCGATCGGGCGCGCCCCTTGTTCGTGCTGGCCCAATTGAAGCGGGAGTACGGAAGCAACCGCGAGGCCATTGAGCTGTTCGAGGAGATTGTCAAGTTGAAAACGCCCTACGAGATGGAGTTCCAGGCCCGCATGCAGCAGGCGCTGGCCTTCGACCGTCGCCGGGGGGACAGCATGGAGATCAAGGAGCTCTTCTTCGACATGCTGGAGGAGGACAAGAACGAGGCGTACCGGGACCAGATCTACTATGCACTCGCCCAGATCGAGCTGGAGGAGTTGAACCGCGAGGAAGGCATGGATTACTTGCGGGACGCGCTGGCCGAGAACTCGGGCAACCGCCGTCCCCGGATGAAAAGCTTCCTCGGTTTGGCCGACCTGCATTTGGAGGACCGGGAATACGAGTTGGCGCAGGCGTACTACGACAGCACGCTGGCCAACATGGACGAGGATCACCCGCGCTATCAGGAAGTCAGCAACAACGCCAAGAGTTTGACCGAGTTGGTGGAGCAGCTCATGGTCATCGTGCGCAACGACAGTCTGCGCGACATCTGCAACCTCGATGAGGACGCCCGGTATGCGCGGATGGAGGACATCATCGAGGGGTTGAGGATTGCACAGGAGGCTGCGGAAGCGGAAGCGGAACGGCTGGCAGAGGAAGCCCTGGCTGAGAGCATGGCGGTTCCTGGAGCGGCCACGGCGTTCTGGCCCTACAACCCTACGCTGAGGGACAGGGGACAGCGCGATTTCTTCGACCAATGGGGGGACCGCCCCCTGGAGGACGATTGGCGGCGCAGCCGGAAGATGGCGGCCGGATTCGGCACCATTGAGGAGGTGGCAGACGATGTGGCGTCGGTGGGCCTGCTGGGGGCCGGAGGTGAGTTGCCAACCCCCGAGGAGCTGTTGGAGACCTTGCCGTGCTCGGCGGAGGAACAGGCCACAGCCGATGTGGAAACGGCGACGGCGGTCTACCAGAGCGGCGTCATCTACAAGGAGAAGCTGGACGACACGGACAACGCCATCGAGGCGTGGATCGACCTGCTCGACCGGTATGAAGAGAGTGCCGAGCACCCCTTGGCCCATTACCAACTGTACCGGACCTACCTCTTCCTGGAGGAGACGGAGAATTACCAGAACCCGTTCTGTGAAACCTGCAACTCCCAATACTGGGCGGACCAGATTTCATTGCTCTACCCGGACAGCGAATGGGCCCAGCTCGTGGAGGACCCTGACTTCGTGGACTTCGAGGAGCAGCGCAGAATGGACGAGTTGGCCGCCTATGAAGCCCACTTGATCCGGTACTACTCCCAGAAGGATTACCAGGAATTGCTCACCGAGATCAATGCCCTGCTCGACACCGTGCCGAACCACACGCAGGGGTGCCGGTACCGCTTCCTGAGGGCGCAGTGCATCGGGTGGTTGGATGGACGGGTCCGCAGTCGGGACAACTACATCGCGGCCCTGCAGGAGGTGGTGGCTTCCTGCGACTCCACCGAGCAGAGAACCGCAGCGGAGGAGATTCTCGCCGGCTTGGGCGTCGGTGGGGGAGGCAATCCCGGGGAGAAGGAGGGCAAGAAGAAGACCGATGCAGTGCCTGGGGTTCCGGACTTCGGAAACTTCACGGACAAGCCCGTCCTCGAGCACTATTTCGCCGTGGTCATTCCCGTGTCGAAGGGGGGCTCGGACAAGACCAAGGCCTCCCTGGCCGACTTCAACAGACAGTTTTTTGCCAGCGCCGGGCTGAAGGTGACCAGCAACCTGATTGATCGGGAAAATCAGTTGGTTCTCGTCAAGTCCTTCCCCCGAAAGGACCGGGCCATGGACTACTACAAGGTCCTGACGGCGAACCGCGAATCGATGATTGAACTGAACACGAGTGGGTTCAGCATGTTCGTCATTCACACCGAGAATTACGTTGAACTGTTCAAGGGCAAAGACATCGAAGGCTACGGCCAATTCTTCGATGCGGTTTACCTTGGGGACTGAACCACCGTGAGAACCGAGCACCATGGCGAGAAACCGCAACCGCGACATCGGCATCGAACAGGGCATCAACCGCATCGTTGAGGGCACCCTGATGGAGGGGTCCATCCGGAGTGAAGGCAGCATTCGCATCGATGGGCATTTCGTGGGAGACATCCACACGACCGGTCGACTGGTGATTGGCGTCAAGGGCCGGGTCGAAGGCAACGTTGACTGTCGAGATTGTGAGTCAGAGGGTACGGTCACAGGAAACCTTCGGGTGGTCGGGCTTCTCACGTTGAAGGCGTCGAGTTCCGTGAATGGAGAAATCCGATACGGGCGCATGGCCGTGGAAGCCGGTGCGCGCATTGAGGGCCTCTGCAAACTCGATGACGCCAGCGGTGAAGAGGAGGCCCAAGCTCTGTCCGTCAAGAACCTGGACCATGCCGGACAGGCCCTCCAGCAAAGCGCCTGAATCCGACCGTAGCGTGATGCGCCATGCGGGCATGGCCACCACCTTGTTCGCTGCCATTGGCGGTGGTGCTTGGCTGGGTCGCCGTTGGGATGAGAAAGCTGGGCATGAGGTCGCGTGGGGGACGGCACTCGGAGCGTTGCTTGGGTTGGCCGCGGCCATGGTCATGGTGATCCGGGACGTCAACCGATGAAGTTTCTTCTCTTCAATCTGCTCACGGCGTTGGCCGCATTGCTGTTGGTCTGGACCTTGGGGGGGCCACTCATGACGGATGCGGTGCGGTGGCCATTGACTGGAATCGTATTGTTCTTGGGGGTGCTGACCCCGTTACTGGAGCGTTGGCTCCGTCCGGTCGAGGGGACCAGCCCCGGGAATCAAGTCCGGAAGGTGATGGGGACGACGCTCATCAAAATGTTCGCCATGCTCATCCTCATCTTGGTGTACTTGGCGCTCGGTGGGCCTGACCCGAGGGTTTTCGGTGTGGCTGCCTATCTCATTTATGCCGCCTTTACCGCCATTCTTGTGGCGGAGACGACCCGCCATTTAATGCCACCCACGAACCCGCGTTGAAACTTCTTTTCGGGAGTTCGCGAATGGGTTGGAACGGGAAGGAATTCGGGCACTATCTTCGCACCCAAATTCGCAGGACGCGATCATGATTTCCCTCCTCTCCCGTTTCAAGCGGTGCATGTCCAAAGGCCTGACCCTCGGCCTGGTTTTCGGGGCAATCGGAACGGTTTCCGCCTCCGGCGCAGACCATGGTGAGGCCGGATTCAACCCGAGCGAATTCATCATCCACCACATTCAGGACGCACACGAGATCCACTTGATTGGGGACGTTCACATTCCGCTTCCGGTCATTGCATATGCGCCGGAATCCGGGCAATTCGACATCTTCCTGAGCAGCGCCCTGCACCACGGTGCCCACCTCGGATCCTCCGGTCTGTGGTACACCATGGACCACGGCAAGTTGGCTGCCCACGATCACGACCCCACTGGTCACGATCACAGTGCCCACGACCACGGTGACGACCACGCTGAGGAGGACCACGCTGGACACGATCACGAGGCTCACCACGCTGGTGGCGTCGAAATCGTCGACTTGTCCATCACCAAGAGCATCTTCGGCATGCTCCTCATGATGGGGCTCGTCCTCGTGCTCTTCGCTTCCGCGGGCCGTGGATATGCGAAGCGCAAGGGTCAGGCGCCCAAAGGCCTGCAAAATGCCCTTGAGCCGATGGTGCTCTTCATCCGCGATGAGGTGGCCATTCCGAGCATCGGCAGAAAGAAGGCCGACCGTTACCTGCCCTTCCTGCTGACGGTGTTCTTCTTCATCTTCTTCAGCAACCTGCTTGGACTCATCCCCTTCATCGGGGGCTTCAACATCACAGGCACGCTCGGCATCACGGCCGTGCTGGCCACGCTCGTCTTCGTGATCACGACGGTGTCGGGCAACAAGCACTATTGGAGTCACATCCTTTGGCCGGCCGGTGTTCCGCTTCCGATCAAGTTCATTCTCGTTCCGATTGAGATTGCCAGCATCTTCATCAAGCCGTTTGTGCTGATGGTCCGTCTGACGGCCAACATCACGGCCGGACACATCATCATCTTGGCCTTCACCTCACTCATCTTCATCCTGGGTGAGCAGTTCGGAGGCGGTGTCGGCATCGGCACCGGCGTGTTCAGCACGCTCTTCATGATCTTCATGTACATGATCGAATTCCTGGTGGCATTCCTCCAGGCCTACGTTTTCACGCTCCTTGCCGCTCTGTACTTCGGTGAGGCCACGCATGAAGCACACCACTGAGACAATACAACCAACCCAAATCCATACACCATGGAACTCGCAATGATCCTTCTGGAATCCATGAATCAAGGTCTCGCCGGTCTCGGCGCAGGCGTGGCTGCCATCGGCGCCGGCATCGGTGTGGGCCGCATTGGCGGATCCGCTCTTGAAGCCATGGCCCGTCAGCCTGAAATGAGTGGTGACCTCCGGGCCAACATGATCGTCGCAGCCGCCCTCGTTGAGGGTGTCGCTCTGTTCGCGGTCATCGTCTGTCTGCTGGTCGTCTTCGCCTAATCGCCAGCGCACTCCGACATGGATGCGTTGTTGAACCCCGCTTTCGGGTCTGTCGTCTGGGCGACGGTCTCCTTCTTGGTGGTCCTGTTCTTGCTCCGCAAGATGGCATGGGGCCCCATCCTCCAAGGTCTGAAGGACCGTGAGGAGGAAATCGAGGGAGCACTGAACGCCGCCAAGGAGGCGCGCGCCGAGATCCAGAATCTGCAGTCCGACAATGAGCGGTTGCTGCAGGAGGCCCGTGCCGAGCGTGACGGCATGCTCCGCGATGCGCGGGACATGGCCGACAAGCTGGTGGCCGATGCCAAACAGACCGCCAAGGACGAGGGCGAGCGCATGATCGATCAGGCCAAGCAGGCCATCGATGGTGAGCGCGCTGCGGCCGTGGCCGAGTTGAAGGCGGAAGTCGCGAAGCTGAGCCTCGAGATTGCAGAGAAGCTGGTTCGCCAGGAGCTCAAGGACGATGGAGCTCAACAGGAGCTCATCGGCCGCATGATCTCGGATTCCAAATTGAACTGAACGCATGTCCGCCACCACAGTCGCCCGCCGCTACGGAAAGTCCCTGCTCAGCTTGAGCAAGGATCAGAACGCGGTGGACGCCGTTGAGCAGGACATGCGGGCCATGATCCAGGCGGCCAAGGAGAACCGGGAACTTTCGGTCATTCTTGCGAGCCCGGTCGTTCGTCCGGAAAAGAAAGAGGCCATCGTGCGGTCCGTCTTCGCCGGAGCCAATGAGCTGACCGTTTCCTTTTTGGCCCTCTTGGCCAAGAAGGGGCGAGCCGGACTCATCGCAGACATGGCCGAAGCCTTCGTCTCCCTCGTGCGAGAGGAGCGGGGCGTCGTGCTGGCGGAAGTCGTGACGGCCGTGCCGCTTGACGATTCACGCCGTGCGGAAATCAATGCCCTGATCGGCAAGGTCCACGAGGGAGGCGTGGAGCTGTCGGAAACAGTCGATCCCCACCTGATTGGCGGCTTCAAGCTGCGGGTCGGTGACCGGATGATCGACGCCTCGGTGTTCCAGTCCTTGAGGACCATGCACCGCAACCTCACCAACAACCCCTACGAACCGGCTTACTGAGCGTATCCCACACCTCATGTCCCAGATCAAACCCGCCGAAGTATCCGCCATCCTGCGTGAGCAGCTGGCCGGCAACCAATCCGAAGCCGACCTCCAGGAGGTTGGCACCGTCCTCCAGGTGGGGGACGGAATCGCCCGCATCTACGGCCTGTCCAACGTGCAGGCTGGTGAGCTCATCGAATTCGAGAACGGTGTCCGTGGCATCGCGTTGAACCTCGAGGAGGACAATGTGGGTGCGGTGCTGCTCGAGCCGTCCGGCGAGCTCAAGGAGGGCTCCTCCGTCAAGCGACTGAACCGCATTGCCTCCGTGAAGGTGGGCAAGGGCATGCTCGGCCGGGTGGTCAACACGCTCGGCGAGCCGATTGACGGCAAGGGACACATCGAAGGCGACCTGTACGACATGCCGATGGAGCGCAAGGCGCCTGGTGTGATCTACCGCCAGCCGGTGAACGAGCCGCTGCAGACCGGCATCAAGGCCATCGACTCGATGATTCCGATTGGCCGTGGCCAGCGTGAGCTTATCATCGGTGACCGCCAGACCGGAAAGACGACGGTGGCCATCGACACCATCATCAACCAAAAGGAATTCTATGACCGCGGCGAGCCCGTGTACTGCATCTACGTCGCCATCGGCCAGAAAGGTTCGACGGTGGCTGGCATCGTGCAGACGCTGGAAGAGGCTGGTGCCATGGCCTACACGGTCGTGGTGGCGGCAACGGCATCCGACCCGGCTCCGCTGCAGTTCTACGCTCCGTTCACCGGAGCTGCGATCGGCGAGTTCTTCCGTGACACCGGCAACCCTGCCCTCGCCGTGTATGACGACCTGTCCAAGCAGGCCGTGGCGTATCGTGAGGTGTCGCTGCTGCTCCGTCGCCCGCCGGGCCGTGAGGCGTACCCGGGAGACGTCTTCTACTTGCACAGCCGCCTGCTCGAGCGCGCCGCCAAGGTGATTTCCGACGACAGCATCGCCAAGGACATGAACGACTTGCCCGAAAGCCTTCGCCCGATGGTGAAGGGTGGAGGCTCCATGACGGCCCTGCCGATCATCGAGACGCAGGCCGGAGACGTGTCCGCCTACATTCCGACCAACGTGATTTCCATCACCGACGGTCAGATCTTCCTGGAGAGCAGCCTCTTCCTGTCCGGTGTGCGTCCCGCCATCAATGTGGGCATCTCGGTGAGCCGCGTGGGAGGATCCGCCCAGATCAAGTCCATGAAGAAGGTCTCCGGAACGCTGAAGCTCGACCAGGCCCAGTACCGTGAGCTCGAGGCGTTCGCCAAGTTTGGTTCCGACCTCGACGACGCCACCAAGGCCGTCCTCGACAAGGGCATGCGCAACGTGGAGATCCTCAAGCAGAACCTGAACTCCCCGATGCCGGTGGAGGAGCAGACGGCCATCATCTACGCGGGAACCAAGAACCTGCTTAAGAATGTGCCGGTCAACAAGGTGAAGGAGTTTGAGACGGCTTACCTGGATTACCTCCGGACCAAGCACGCCGACACCATGGCCGAGCTGAAGTCCGGCAAGTACACCGACGAGGCACAGGCTACGATGAAGGCCGCCGCCGAAGAGGTGAGCAAGCAATTCGCCAGCTGATCTGATCCATGGCCGGTCTCAAGGAAGTACGCAACAGGATCGCCTCGGTCGGGAGCACCCGACAGATCACGCAGGCGATGAAGCTGGTGTCCGCGGCGAAGCTCCGCCGTGCACAGGACGCCGTGACCCAGATGCGTCCTTACGCCGAGAAGCTGCAGGAGATCCTGGTCAATGTGAGCGCGTCTCTGGATGCGTCTGAGAACCCCTATGCCGTCGAGCGGGAGACCAAGCGGGTCCTGCTGGTGGCGGTGACCTCGAACCGCGGCCTCTGCGGTCCGTTCAACAACAACATCATCAAGCTCGCCAACCAGCGCTTGAAGGAGTTGGAGGGCAAGGAGGTGCACATCCTCTGCCTCGGCAAGAAGGCGGCGGACGTGTTCCGCAGGACAGAGCACTTCACGACGCTCGACCTCGGTGATGAGCCGCACTCAGTCTTTGACAACCTGAATTTTGAGGGCGCGGCCAATGCGGCGTCCCAGGTGATGGAGGCCTTCCGCTCCGGCCGGTACGACCGGGTGGAGATTCTGTACAACCGCTTCGTCAATGCGGCGGTGCAGGATGTGATGTGCGAGCAGATGCTTCCCATCGAGCAGACCCCCATTGAGGAGACGGCCGAGACCGTGGCCACGTCGGTGGACTACATCTTCGAGCCGAGCCGCGAGGAAATCGCTGAGAACATTGTGCCGAACACGCTGAAGATTCAGTTGTACAAGGCGCTGCTGGACAGCCACGCCTCGGAGCATGGCGCCCGGATGACGGCGATGCACAAGGCCACGGAGAACGCCGGCGAACTGCTGCGCGACCTGAAGCTCAGCTACAACAAGGCCCGTCAGGCGGCCATTACCGCAGAAATTCTCGAGATTGTGGGCGGCGCGGAAGCGCTCGAAGGATGATCCCACACTCTTGATTCGACTCTCCTTACGAAGACGACTGCTGCTGGCGATGCTGGCAGTGACCGCGTTGGGCTTCATCCTGACGGGTGCAGCGACGTTCATTGGGTTTGCGCGGTTGGATGCCGACTACAATGCGGCACGCCTGGTACGAAAGGAAGCCGCCGTGGCCCGGAGCCTCGGCTTTGCGCTGCGCGGCGTTGTGGGCGATACGGTGGAGGCGACGTCCTTGAGTTGGACGGTTATGCCGGGCACCTTCGCCAACCGCATTGTCGAGATTGAAGCGGTGCAGGGACTGCCGATTGCCGTGTATCGTTTGGATGGTTCGCTGTTTGTGACGTCGTCGGTGAATCGACCGGAGGAGGCCGGTTTCCAGACGGAGGTCAATCCGGAGGTGCTTATTGCGTTGGCGCAGGGTCAGGAAAGATTGGAGGTGCCGGTGGGCAATGGGGATTACCTGGCATACTGGTATCAGTTGAATTCCGCGGGCCGTCCGGTGGCGCTGGTGGCGTTGCGGTATGAGGCAAGGAGTCTGGAAGGTGCGGGGCGTGCGGAGTTCATTCGAAATCTTGGCGCTGTGTTTGCCTTGGTCTTTGCTGCGGCTGTGGCCTTGGCGTTCCTGTTGACCCGGTCGATCACCCAACCGTTGGCGCGCCTTGGGGCCTTGATGGACCGAATGGATGTCGGATCGGATGTGGCCGTGGAGCCTTTGCGTTATGCGTCTGCACCGGGAGATGAGATCGGCGTGCTCGTGGATCGCTACAACCGCATGGCGGAGAAAGTGCGGGTGTCGGCGTTGGCATTGGCGCGCAGTGAGCGGGAAAGTGCGTGGCGGGAAATGGCCATGCAGGTGGCGCATGAAATCAAGAACCCTTTAACGCCGATGAAGCTGGGCATCCAGCAATTGGAAAAGCGGGCCAGGGATGAGGAACAGGATGCGGATGACTTGAGGAAACGGTTTGTGAGCCTTTCCGCCACCTTGCAGGGGCAAATTGATTTGTTGGCCCGCATTGCGGATGAGTTTAGCACGCTTGCCCGGTTGCCACAGCGGGACCTGGGTCCCGTGTCGTTGCGTGCGACGCTCGAGTCCATGGTGGAACTGCACCAACGGCCGGGAATCCGGCTGTCCCTTGACATGGAGGGTGAACTGGAGATTCAGGCAGACGAGGATCAGCTTCGTCGGTTGTTGTCCAACTTGATTTTGAATGCCCAGCAGGCCATCGGGGACGGACCGGGTCAGGTGACGTTGTCCGTCAGGATGGGAGCGCTGGAGGTCGTGGATGATGGACCCGGCATGCCTGCGGAGGTTGCAAAACGTGCATTTGAGCCCCGTTTTACCACGCGCGGAAGTGGATCAGGCCTTGGCTTGGCGATTGTGAAGGCCATTTGTGACCGGCACGGTTGGACGGTGGAATTCGAGTCGAAACCCTCGGCTGGCACGACGTTCCGGGTTCTATTCAACGTTTGAGCCCACCCTTTTCAACAGGGCTGCCGTGGATTATCAGAGGATTCTGAGCCCCTTGGACACCGGGAAAATTGCGTCATTGTCACTCGGTTAAAACTGTCTAACCGAACCTGAACCACAAACTCTGGTGGGACGTCAACTGACGCTCACTGCGATTCACAACACGACCGGAAAGGCCTGCCCGCAAGGGTGGGCCTTTTCATTGTGCGCCATTCAGGGATGGCATTTCGAAGCCTTGGGAGGCCGGATTGGGTCAGGACAAGGGGTGGACGGTGGCCGGGAACCAGAGCGGTCGGGATGGGGCTGCATCGTTGACAAACGGGGACACCTGCATTGCGATGAGTCCAGGCCCTGCAGAAGCGCCCTGTGGGACACACAGGAGCTCTGAAATGGTCGCGTTTGGGCGGGAGGCCGGGTCGTCCCCAAAAAAGGCGTTGTGGGCCCTTAAAACGCCCCCGTCGATTTCCCGATCCACGCTGGGCAGGTCGATCAACAGGTGTTCGATGCTGAGCTCGACGAGCCGCTCGGCAAAACCGGCCTCCAGATACGGGGGGTTCGAGTTGCTCCAGTCGCGGTGGACGTCACCGGTGGTGCAGCGAAGGAGGAGGGCGCTCGGTGCCCATCGCTGCACATCTGCAGCGGCGGTCTCCAAGACGCTCACAGGGACGACCCAATCGTCACCGTGGGCTGTGCTGCGTGATTCTGGCATCGCCTCGACAAGCAGGGCGGGCATCAGGAAGGGCAGTGCGCCGGAGCGGGCGAGCGCATCGATCGGGTGGAACGTATCGCGGATGTGTTCGCGGGTCTCGGTGTGCGTGCCGTGTGCGTGCGGGTTGAAGGTGATGTCCCGGAAATTGACGCTTCCCCCTTCGGCGACCGAGCCGGTCCAACCGTCGGTGCGCACGGGTTCCGCGGTTGCGGGGCCTTTGTACCACGCCCTCGGGAGTCCTGAATGGGGGTTGACCGGAACACTGAGGTCGATGGGGGAACCCGAAGCCGTCCAGGTGTGACCGCAATGGTCCAATTCAATGCGCAGGCTCATGGGGTCAAGTTGCCACGGCCCGGTCACAGGGACAACCTTGGACAAAAGAAAAGCCCCGCCGGTGAGGGCGGGGCTTTCCGAATGGGTTTGGCTTCCGATTACTGGAAGAGGTAGCCGAGGCGGAGCTGGGCCTGGAACTGGGTTCCGAGGGCGCCACCCTGCTGCGTACCGGTCCAGAAGGGACGGTCGTTGATGTTGGCCGGGTGCTGACCGCTGTAGGCGTGGCCCACGAGGTCGACGCTGCCTTGGATGGGAGCGGGCATTTCGGTGAGGTCGCTCGGGTCGACGGCGTTCTGCGTTCCCCAGAAGAGGTTGTAGGCAACGTTGTCGGTGGCGGCGATCTCCATGTCGTTGACCTTGGAGCTCATGAAACCGAGACCGGCCTCAGCACCAACGTAGAGGTAGTCTGTGAGGTAGGCGTCGAAACCGGTCACGAGACCAAGCTTGAGCATGCTGGCGCTCTGGCTGATGGTCTGGGTCCAGACGATGTACTGGTCTTGGTCACCGACTTGGTTCTCGTCGTCAGCGCTCCAGAACTCTTGCTCGAAAGAGGAGCTGGTCACACCGTAGCCGATTTCGAAACCGACGTAAGGGCTGAGCTTGTCGCCGCCGGCGTCGAAGTGCTTCTCGTAACCGGGTGCGATCATCCACGTGCTCTGGCTGAACGTGTCGTACATGTCCGGGCTGGGAATCTCGTCGTCACCGGAGGTCACGTAGGCGCCTGCGATGGCCGGGATGCCGCCTTCGATGATCGTGCCGTCGGGCATGATGCTGAAGTAGGGCTCGGGGCGACCGACACCGTTGAAGTCGAACTCGCGGAAGCCGATGGACTTGGAGTTGGTGCTGTTGAGCGTCAGGCTCAGACGGAAGGCGGACTCTTCGTCGGTGAAGTTCCGGTACTTGATGGTGGTGCCGTCAACAGGGCTGTCACCAAGCGGTGTGAATTGGAGCTCGATGTTGTGCTCGCCGCCGAATTGCTTCTGGGCGTTGGCCGTGACTGCGAAAAGGGCAACCAAGGCGAGGGCAGACAGGATGTGCTTCATCTTGAGGTTTCTGAAAATGATTTCCGGCCGCAAGAAAGGCAATTCCGTCGAAGCGCCCGGGGATATACACGGTTTTTCCACAATCCATGCTGTTGATGCCGCGGAGGGCCTGGGTTTTCCTGTGACCCTGAGGTGCTGATTTCCTTTGATTTGGCCCCAATTTGCAGACCATGGAAGCCTTGCACCCTGCGTTGCAGAAAGCCTACGATCCAGATCGGTTTGGACGGCTTGCGCGGCAGATTGTCGGGGACCTCGTGACCCACTTGAGGGAGGCACAAGCGCGATCGGCTCCGGCGTCGATGCCTTGGACTTCTCCCGAAGAGGAGCGGACATTTTGGTCTGAGCGCATGCAGAAGCCTGAAGGGTTGCCGGAGTTGATGAGGCTGGTCGTGTCCCGGTCCAATGGGCTGCAGGACCCTCGATACATGGGCCATCAGGTGGCTGTTCCGTTTCCAGACGGCGCGTTGGTTGGTATGGTCACGGATTTGCTCAATAACGGGGGGGCCATCTATGAGATGGGGCCGACGAACTCGGCCATGGAAGAGGTTCTTATGGCGAGGATTGGCCGCATGATGGGCTTTCCGGAGGGGTGCGGAGGCGTGATGTGCCATGGTGGTACGTTGGCCAACCTCGTGGCTCTTTTGGCAGCACGTCGGTGGACGGCAGGGCCCAACGCGGACCCTTGGCGCGTCGGAGACGACGGGCAGGGCGCGGTTCTCGTTTCCGAGCAGGCGCACTACTGCGTCGATCGCGCAGTTCGCATCATGGGGTGGGGGCAGGACGGGGTCGGTCTTGTGGACACGGATGATCGACACGGCATCACGGCTGAAGGGTTGGATGCTGCGATGGCGGCCATGACAGCCAAAGGCCGTCGAGTGGTATCGGTGGTGGGCAGTGCCTGCACGACCAGCACGGGGGCCTATGACGACCTCAATCTGCTGGCGGACTTTGCCGAGCGCCATGGCGTGTGGTTCCATGTTGATGGGGCACACGGAGCCCCCGCCGTGTTCAGCAAGCGACACGCCCATCTCGTGGCGGGCATGGGCAGGGCACACAGTGTGGCCATGGACTTCCACAAGATCATGGGGGTGCCCGCTTTGTGCACGGGCCTGTTTTACGGCCGACACGACCACAGCTTTCTCCCGTTTACGCAGGAGGCCGAGTACCTGTGGAGCGACGCGGAAGAGCCTGAGTGGTGGAATTTCGGGAAGCGGACGTTTGAATGCACCAAGCGTATGCTGAGCACGCGGGTGTCTGCGGTCATCGAGGAGCACGGAACGGAGATTTGGGGTCACCTCGTCGACCGATTGTTTGCGCTGGGTGCAGAGCTCGCACGGCAGATTGTGGAGCGGCCACAGTTCGTGTTGGCGATGCAGCCGCAGGCCAACATTGTCTGTTTCCGCTTGATCCCAGCATCGATGGCCGATGCCGGTGCGGATGCCATCAACCGGTTCACGGAGCGGCTTCGTCAACGTCATTTGGAGGCGGGACCTCAGTATGTTGTGATGACGCGGTATGGTGGCAACGTGTGGTTGCGCTGTACGCTGATGAATCCGCTGACGGAGGCAGCGGATTTGACGGCGATGCTGGATCGGTTAGAAACCTTGGCAGAGGAGGTCACTCCACTGTGACGCTCTTGGCGAGGTTGCGCGGCTGATCGACGTTGCGGCCGAGCATGACGGCGATGTGGTAACTGAGCAGCTGGAAGGGGATCGTGCTGAGGATCGGAATCAACGCATTCTGAGAGGGGTGAACTTCGATGGTGTGGTCCGCCATGTTGGCCACTTCCTTGTCCCCAGCTGTGACCACGGCAATGATGCGACCTCCCCGCGCTTTGACCTCCTGGATGTTGGAGAGCACCTTTTCGTAGTGCGCATTCTGGGTAGCCACGATGAAGACGGGCATGTTCTCGTCGATGAGGGCAATCGGGCCGTGCTTCATCTCCGCGGCTGGGTAGCCTTCAGCGTGGATGTAGCTGATTTCCTTGAGCTTGAGGGCTCCCTCGAGGGCAACCGGGAAGTTGTATCCGCGGCCGAGAAACAGCGCGTTGGGCGCGTCCTTGTACGCCTCGGCAATCTTTTTGATGTCGTCTTCCTTCTTCAAGAGGGCACCGACTTTTTCTGGAATGCCTTCGAGGCCGACCATCAACCTGTGAAGCAGGTTGGGGTCGATGCTGCCCCTCAATTCTCCTACGCGCATGGCGACGAGGGCGAGTACGGTGAGCTGCGCGGTGAATGCCTTGGTGGAGGCCACGCCGATTTCTGGGCCGGCATGGGTGTAGGCGCCGCTGTGGGACTCGCGTGAAATGCTCGATCCGACGACGTTGCAGATGCCGAAGACGTGGGCTCCGCGTTCCTTGGCCATCCGGATGGCCGCGAGGGTGTCGGCTGTCTCTCCCGATTGGCTGATGGCGATGAGGATGTCGCCTTCGCCGAGAACGGGGTTGCGGTAGCGGAATTCACTGGCGTACTCCACCTCGACGGGGATGCGCACGAAATCCTCGAACATGTATTCGGCGACCAATCCCGCGTGCCAACTTGTGCCGCAGGCCACGATGATGAGCCGTTTGGCGTCGCGCCACATGTTTTCGTGGTCGTCGATGCCGGCCATGCGGATGGTGCCGTGGCTGAGGCGTAAACGGCCTCGAAGACAGTCGGCGATGGACTTGGATTGCTCGTGGATTTCCTTGAGCATGAAGTGCTCGTAGCCCCCTTTTTCGATGGACTCCAGCGCCATCTCAAGCTCCGTGATCACTGGGGTGACCTTGTGGTTTTTGATGGTTCGGATTTTCAGTCCGGATGACAAGGAGACACGGGCTACCTCTTCGTCTTCGAGGTAGACGACATTCTTCGTGTACTCGATGATGGGCGTGGCGTCCGAAGCCACGAAGTATTCGCCCTCACCGATACCGATGACGAGGGGGCTGGACTTGCGGGCCAGGACCAATTCGTCCGGACGGGCGATGTCCATGACGGCGATGGCGTATGCTCCGACCACCTCGTCGAGTGCGATGCGGGTGGCTTCGAACAGGTCGAGCTCCTCACTGCTGCGCATGACCTCGGAGATGAGGTGGACGAGCACCTCGGTGTCCGTGTCGCTGTCGAAGGTGTGTCCGCGTTCAATCAGGGTGTGCTTGAGCGCGTGGTAATTCTCGATGATGCCGTTGTGGATGAGGGCAAGCTGGCCATCACCACTGAGGTGGGGGTGGGCGTTGACGTCGTTCGGTGGTCCGTGTGTGGCCCAACGCGTGTGTCCGATTCCGATGTGGCCCGTCGGCTGCTCGTTTCCGATGTGCGCCAACAGGTCATCTACCTTGCCTTTCCTGCGGTGATGGGCCAGGGACCCAGCGGAGTCCAAGACGGCGACACCAGCACTGTCATATCCGCGGTATTCAAGCCGCTTGAGGCCCTTGATGATGAGGGGAAATGCCGGTTGTTCCCCGAGGTAGCCAACGATGCCGCACATGCCGTGAAGATAGCCCTGGATGAAGGCTGTTGGTTACTCGGAACGGGTCACGACGAAGGCGGCCTCCGAGGTGCTCAGGGGGGTATGGAACACCACCTGTTCCAAGGCGATGGAGGACAGTTCCGAATAGAGGTACACGTATGGCCTCGTTTCCTCGCCGTTGAGCCGCTGCTGGGCGTAGATGGGCAGGTTGATGACGAAGGCGTTGCGGGTATCATCGAAGATTCCGCCAATCGTGACGCCTGCAGCGAACTCATCCTGCGTCAGTTCAAGGCCGCCTCCCGGTGCTTTGAGGAAGGGTTTGAGGGAAGTGGGGCGGGGCAACTTGGAGGGGGTGTCATCCAGGGGCAGGACGATTTCTGCCCGGTTGATGACGGTTCCGTCCGAGGCATCCAGGCTGTCCAGGCCGCTGAGGTCCAGCCGGAGATAGGAACCCGCGGCACCCACGAGGGCCACCCGAGAGGCGCCTTCGGTAGGCAGGCTGTCATTGAGGCGACCGAACTCATCGGGCCAGCTGTGCTGGAAATGATTCACCCGCGCTGCATTGGAGTTGATGACGAAGTTGTAACTGGTGGTGTCTTCCGTGTTGTGGTAGTGCAGGGTCAGGAAGGAAATTCCCGCATTGGGCTCGAGCCTCACGATTCCCCCACCTCCGGATACGGAACGGACCTGTAGCCCCTTGAACCATTCGCGCCATGCATCATTGGTGGCGTAGACGCTGGAGTCGGCATCGATCAAGCTTTGACCGAAAGACGGGTCCAACGGGATGCGCACCTGGGTCGAGAGGGTGTCGGACCCCACGATGACCCCTTGGTTCGGGTGCATTTGAACGGGTTGCCCACTTGGCAGAGCCAGGTTGTTGGGCAAGGTGGGCGGAACGTCGTTGGCATAGTAGACACTGTCGATGGACAGGGTGTCGGCGAGTTGCTCGACCTGAATCATCTGGTCGAAGTTCAAGCCATAAGACGGGCCGTTGAACCGGAGGGAGAGGATGATGCTGTCGCACACCGGGTTGGTTCCGAAATCCTTGGACGTCTGGGACAGGCGGAGCTCCGTGGAGAAGAAGGCCGAGGTCAGGCCGCTGATGGGATCGAGGGTGTTGCCGAGCAGCAGGCTGGAACGCTCATCGGTTCTCAAGGAGTCGACGGGCACCATTTCGAGGGCGAAGGGGAGGGTGTCCGTTCTGAGGTCGATCAGCTCGCCTTCGGGCTGCAGGCCGAGGCCGATTCCGCTGTCGGGTTTGCGACAACTGAACAGGGCCACAGAGGCGGTCAGAACCAAAAAAGCAGCGCGTGCGAAACGCATGGGTGAATCGGATTGGGCACGCAAGTTCGTGCAGAATGGCCGTCGAGGTACGCCGTCGTCAACCGATGGTCGACGGCGCAGCATTTCGTTCGATGAACGGAAGGAATCAGTCCTCAACGGCCACCTCCTTTCCCTCGAGGATGGTGTCGTAGA
>Ga0160423_10000300_pt1 | contig 39524 bp, 57 predicted proteins | sample CRUFie14St8metaG_FD_108191 | JGI IMG/M metagenome (GOLD analysis project Ga0160423, IMG submission 108191) | Marine microbial communities from the Costa Rica Dome - CRUD Field 142mm St8 metaG | ecosystem: Environmental > Aquatic > Marine > Oceanic > Photic zone | place: Costa Rica: the Eastern...
CTCAGGTTCGGGGAATGCATTGGGGTATTGCTTCCTGATCGCGGCGAGTCGAGCGACAATGTCTTCACGCGAAAGATTGTCAAGTTGATGCACATGTGTGGACTCTCGCCTATCGATGGTCAAACCACCAAGACTAGATCGTATCTTTTCAGCATTGATCGCGGCACTGAATTGTCCAGCCTCTTCGGCAGCAACCGACAATTCTTCAAACCGTTTGAGTTGATTGATCAAGGTCACGCCGTATCTACGCTCTCTGGCTTGGCGCATGTCTTTGATCAGTTCGGGCACATCAGGGAAGGATTTACCGTCAAGCAGTTTGGCGGCATGTTGCGCGGCACTACCTTCGGCGTAGCCAGCTTTTCTGGCACACTCTGCGTTGGAGTATTTACCCTCAACATAATACTTGGCAAATTCACGCTGTCTGTTGGTAAGCCCAGCAGGTCTACCAGCCTTGCCTATAGTGTTTTCTGTGGGTTTGTCTGTTTTATTTTCCAAAATCCATCCTCGTACAGCATTAAAAGTGTTACAGTGATACAGAAGTGGTACAGCTACAACCGTTATCCAGTAAGGGTTGTATCACTTGTACCGTTTGTATCACTATTTTCAGAAAAAAATAAATTAAATCGTTTACCCGTAGAAAACACTATATGTCCTGTTACTTTTATGTTTGACCTTATGGGATATTATGCTAGGATTCTACTAAATCAGGTGTTAATTGTAAAGCACCGAGGTTCAAGGTTCAAGGTAGAAGGGGTTCTAACCATGAAACACAAGCCAATTACTATCGGTCTAGCGAAACCGAAACTACGTCATCGGGTGTTGCACATTACGATCAACAACCGTGGGTGGTTGAAGCAGGCTAAATCCAAACCAATGACAGTGAAGGGATCAAAGTAATGCAAGCATATTTCATAAATCCATTTAGCCAGAACGTCACGACAGTTGACTATGACGGTGATTATAAAAGCATCAGTCGCATGATCGATGCCAGCCGTGGTTGTTTTGATGTTGTGCGTCTGTATCAAAACCAAGATGCGGCCTTTGTTGATGATGAGGGTTTGTATGTCGATGATCAGACATTCTGGATTCACCGCAACTATCCCCAGCCGCTAGCTGGTAAGGCGTTGGTGTTGGGCTGTGATGATGAGGGCGAGTCTATCGCGCCCAAGACTAGCTTTGAAACACTGAACGAGGACATCTATTTTATTGGCAGTCGTTTTGAGTTGGCATTGTTGCACAAGTTTGTCGGCAACATTGACGACTATCGCCCACACTTTTTCAAAGATTTGGAGGTCGCGTGATGCCTAAGTACAGGGTAATTTTCACCATAGAAGTGAACACTGAAGCGGCAGACCATGAAGAGGCAGAACAGATTGCCTTGGACTGTGCCGATTGGAGCAATGCAGAAATAGAGGTTTTGGAAGAGTAGGTCGAATGATGATTTGTCAAAATCCATACTGCGAGGCTGAAGCTACGCACAAAGCACCGCACGATGAGCATTATTGTTCTGAGTGCATCCATGAACATGTCTATGAAGACTATGACCCTGACCCGTCAGGGAAGGAGATTGCATAATGTTTGACATTGATGAAATGATTGAATGGGGTAAAAAGCGCGATGAGCATGACTGGTACATACCAGTCAAAAAGGGTGGCATGTCAGGTTGTTTTTATGCCGTACCTTTTCAGGGTTGTGAGTTAGCGATAGACCCTGAGTTAAAGACTCTAACCATCTACGCTAGGGGTTACCAAATCGAGGTGGACTGGGGTGACACCAAAACTTGGAAAGCACCATATGACGCAAACATGATGACCGAAGACGATGTCGTAGTCGGTGCCTTTCGTATGCGTGTGGTTGATGAAGACGAAATCAATGAAGATGGTTCGCCAAAAGTTGTGGTCGATTGGAAAACAGTGCCGGACAAGGGTGTGACTGATGAAGACTACAAGGTGGTTGATGAAGCCAACCCACACACTGGTATTTGGAAAGCAGGGAGTGTTGAATAATGGGACTGGATATGTATTTGCGTGGTGACAAGTTTAAGCGAACAGAATTCAAGCGCTTGCCTGATGGCGAGTTGGAGCGCACTGAAGATGGGGGGATCATCCCCATCAATGTGCGGATGATTGATGGCTTTGAATGCGAGGCCGAAAGGCTGAAGCTGGGCTATTGGCGTAAGCATGCGCCGTTGCACAAGCTGATTGTCGATACGTTTGCGGACGGTGTTGATGAGTGTCAGGTCATTCACTTGAGTTCCGAAGACTGTCGTCTGATTGCACACAAGCTACGGCGAAGGGAACTTCCTGACTTTCCTGAATGCGATGGGTTCTTCTTTGGCAAAGGTGATTGGTGGCGTGAGTGCGTTGCTGAAGCCGATGCCGACGCTGAAGTTTTTGAACGTGCGGCGGATTGGAATGACTTGGATAGTCAGACCGATGGCTACTGGCATTCAGTTGAGTATCAGGCAAGTTGGTGAGGTGCGCAATGATAACGCTTGAATTGACATTGGTTGACCACATGACTGGTCGTGATGCTGAACAAATATTTTTGGTGGGTGACAGGTTTACTGTCACCACCCGCAACATGAAATGGGGCGAAACAGAACGTGAGGTCACCGTCATCAACGACGGCCTGTGTCGGCATGATGGATACTTTGTTGCTGAGTCGTATGGCTATTTAAAAGACGTGATCCAGAACAAGCTGGTCACACGCGGCGTATATGTGGCGAGGGCAAGATGAGGAAGGTCGAAAGGAACGGGCTTGACAAGAAGCTGAACGACAGATCTGAGTTGAGCATAAATCGCCACGCTGATGATGAGCGCAGACAAAACAGACTCGCATGGATAAAAAACAGCGAGTCATTGCCTGACAATTGTTTTGCCGATGATGTGCAGGACGATGACAACCGTGTATTTTATTCAAGAAGTATTATGGAAGGAAGGAGACACAGCAATGACTGATGAAATGACAATCGAAGAGCGTCAAGAAAAATGGCGCAAGGAGCGAGAGCAGGAAGCCGCAGTGCGCGAAGCTTTGTTGCATCAGTTGCGTGACAAGTATCCATCGATGCTGGAAGCTGTGGACGAACTGTCGAAGGTTGCAAACACTATTGGTGAAGATCTTCAGTGGCATGGCGTTGAGGCTGTTAGCTGCGCTGACATGCACAAGCTGATAGATGGTGCTCATGCTGTTCGTAGACTCTATCATTTGGATCTGTCCGATGAGTAAGTATCTGCTAATCATGGTCACGATGACCGGCTTCAATGGTGGTACGGTCAATGTGATCAGTACCCACGACACAATAAGTGAGTGCCATGTGGCACTCACTCAACACGGGTTCAAGTCTGAAGAATCAATACACAACACCTTCTGCCTAACTACCGAAGAGGGTGTGGACTGGAGATTGGAATGACAGATCGGGGCACATACCGTGTCAAGGTTCGGGTGTTAGTGGATCGTGAAGTATACGTCCATGCATCTGATCTTGAAGACGCAGAAGAAAAGGCTATGCGTGAGGCCGTCAATCTGACAGGCGGCAGGGAACCAGAAGTGATATGGCTGCATCAGGAGACTTCAGATGGGTGTGCCTAGTTGGTCGCGGTTGATCGCGGATCTGCGTATACTGGAAGTGCGCCGTGAGTATGATACGCTAGGACGTATCAAGACGAAGAAGCGTTTGCGTAGCGATGTTAATTTTAGGAAGGAATTAGGCTATGGGCAGAATGAAAGCCATGATGATGGAACAGGAAGAGAAGTTCCAAGACGAGGCGGCTAATATTATAAGTGAGTGTGAGACGTGGCATGAGTTCACGAGTCGCATGGAGAGTCACATGCATTTGGTTGAGTTGCATTCGTTGAGCGAAACAATGGATCTTATGTCTGAGATGTGGGCTGAATATTGGAGTGAGTATAAAGATGCTAATTAAAGTTGGTGACACGGTTGATACGGCGCATGGCGTTGCAAAAATTAAATGCATCGATGAGGTGCGTCATGGCGATAAATATGGACACGAATGTTTGGAAGCTAACATTGGTGATGTAGATAGTGACCGTAGGTTTAGGTATGTAATTGATCTGGACAATGGTCACTGGTGTCGAGGCACACAGATTAAATGTCTTGTTCATAGAGATGGGTTTTTAAGATGAAGAAGAAAACAAATACTGAAAAGGCTGCGATTATAATTAACGATGCGATGGAAGCTTTTGCAGAAAAGCGTCTGGATCCAGATATGATTTCGTTTCTGTTAATGTGCACGGCCTTATCTATGGCGTTGCGGAACAATCCGCATTCGCCCTGTGCTGTGACTCAAATGATGGCATCCGCGATGGAAGCGGCGGTGGCATCCGTGGTAGATGATGACGAGGAGACAAAGCATTGATAGTCGAAGGTGATGGAAGCTGGCAAAAGCTGATTGACTACGGCAGATGTCCAAGGTGCGAGAGCGCACTAAATCAGATCGCGAAACCATTTGCAAAGCGCGAGTGCGCGGCATGTGGTATGACCATAATTGACAATAACTCAGAGTCCTATAAAATAAAAGACAAACCAAATCAGGAGTCTGAAATGCACGAGACCAGATTGAACGCTAATGAAAAGCAAATAGCGCAGGATACCAAGACACTCATGCCTTGGCCTGATGCTGTTTCGGTAATCGAAAATGTCATAAACGAATATCTTTATGATCCAGAACCAGTACACCACACACATGAGTCAGAGGTGCTAGAGGCATGGAACAGGATCTTGCGGGGCTAGGTCGTATCATTAGGATACTTGACGAAGAGTACACAGAGTTGCAATCTGCTGGACTGTACCGTGAAGCCGAAAAGGTTTACAAGCGGAAGCAGGTTTACGTTGACATGAGAAATCAAGGAAAGACAGATGACCGACAACGACAACATAGTGTATCTGAAGCAGCCGCAGAAAATTGAAGTTGTATTGGATCCGGTGCCAATTGTATGTGAGTACGCATCAAAGATATACAAAGATGTAGTCATCTTGGGCGAGGCAGAGGACGGATCGATCAAGATGATGACAACACAAGAAGATGTTGCAGACATATTGTTTTATTTGGAGTCCGCAAAATTTTCCCTACTTGGTAGTGGAGTAGAGGAACAAAAGGATCCGCCCGAAGAAGGGGCATAACACAATACGAAGGGGCGCAGATGAAATTTAAATACAAAACAAAACCGTATGAGCACCAGCACGAAGCTCTATTAAGAAGCCACGACAAGGTAAACTACGGCTACTTTATGGAGATGGGTTGTGGCAAATCGAAGGTTCTTATCGACAACATTGTCTGGCTATACGAGCAAGGTAAAATCGATACCGCCGTTATTGTCGCGCCCAAGGGTGTGTATAGAAACTGGGAGATATCAGAAATACCGACTCATATACCAGAGGACGTTGAACACGAGGTTTATGTTTGGACACCGTCTCCGAATAAAACCCAAGCTGAACGCCTCAAAGCTGGCGTTGAAGAGCGTGATAAGCTCCGCATCTTGCTGGTTAATGTTGAAGGATTTGCAACGGCGAAGGTCGCAAAATTTGTGGATCTCTTCACTCGCCAAGCGTCGTTCTTACTTGCGGTCGATGAGTCAACAACTATTAAAAACCCCAAAGCCAAGCGGACTAAGGCTCTGGTTAAGTTTGGTGAAGGAGCATCGTATAGGCGTATCCTCACCGGGTCGCCCGTTACTAAATCGCCGATGGATCTTTACTCGCAATGTGGATTTATGTCCAAAGCCCTGCTTGGGTTCGACTCGTACTATGCCTTCCAAGGAAGATTTGCGATTACGAGAACTCAACGGATGGGCGGTCACAGTTTTCAGCAAATCGTGGGATACAGAAATCTGGACGAGCTTTCTGCCAAGCTGGATAAGTTTTCGTTCAGGGTCACTAAGGAAGAAGCTTTAGATCTACCAGACAAGATATACACAACAAGGGAAGTAATGCTGTCCAAAGAACAGCATAATTACTACACCAGCATGCGGAACGCAGCAATCATACTGCTTGAAAACGGAGAATTGGTCAGTGCTCCTGCCGTAATGACACAGATGCTAAGACTGCAACAGGTGTTGTGCGGTCACATAATGACAGACGATGGTGAGATGATAGAGTTCCCAACCAAACGTATTGATGCGCTGCTTGAAACAATCGAAGAGATGTCGGGCAAGGTGATTATCTGGTCGAGGTTCAGATACGATATTAAGAACATCGAAGCCAAACTAGCCAAGGTTCACGGTGCAAGTTCCGTGGTCACATACTACGGCGATACTTCGGATGAGGACAGACAAACAGCAGTCCGCAGGTTCCAGTTTGAAGATGCAAGGTTCTTCGTCGCCAACCCACAGACCGCAGGTTATGGCTTGACGCTGACCGCAGCTACGAATGTGATCTACTACGCCAACGACTTTAACTTGGAAACAAGAGTGCAGTCAGAGGACAGAGCACATCGTATCGGTCAGGACAATGCGGTGACATATGTGGATCTGGTCAGCAGAAAAACTATCGATGAGTATATAGTCAAATCTCTACGGAAGAAGATTGACATATCGGCGAAGACTCTGGGGGAAGAAGCTCGGCAGTGGTTGGAGCTATCACCCCGCCGAAGTGACGATTAGCAGCACGTTGAGGTGCGTCAGGATACTTGGAAAATTGATGAGGATAAAAGTGACACTCAAGAGTTTCCCGATCAACATACAAAAGCTTGACTCCAAGCTTGCGTTGACGCTGAGTCAGCATGCGGCTGATTACGCTCCCATCTTTCCGCCGACTTGCAGTCTTGACATCAAATTTCAGGACTTCGCCGTCCGGCGTCAGGGCTATAAGATCAATCGGACCTTGTTCAATAAAGGGAGCGTACACATAGCAGCCACGCCCGATTAACCAAGCGGCGGCGATGAGTTCGGATTGCTTACCATATGCGATTCTGTGATCTGGTCTCATTTTTTACTTGACGATCCTTTTTGTTATCAGATAAGGTTACGCTAACAGATAAAAATTCAGGAGACAATAGGTGGATACAGATAAATGGAAATCAGTTGCGGTTTCAATCGACATCTACAAAATGCTGAAGGCAATGGCAGAGAAGAGCGACAGAAGTGTAAGCAAGCAGGTCGCACACATTGTCAAGAAAGAATATCAAGCAGGTAATAAATTATCCGCTTGACACGGTGGTCACACTATATATGATCGCCGTCCACAGCCGAAGGGCTTAAACTTTTACGAAGGAGATGAAAGATGGCTGAATGGTTCCAGCTACTAGATGAGGCAGTCGAAGCCGACAAGTTCGACAACGTAGATACGAAAGGCGGTTCTCGTCTTTCAAGTCTTATTCGTGAGTCTATCAAGGCTGACGAAGATATTGCTGCCGCAGAGCAGTATCTAAAAGATCTCAAGTACAAAAAGCGTAAGATCAACGAAGAGGACATACCTGCCCTAATGGAAGAGATGGGTGTGGATAGTCTTGAGGTTGATGGTAACAAGATAAAGCTCCGTCAGTTTGTACACGCCCGTATCACGGACGACAAACGCGATGAAGCCTACGCTTGGTTACGTTCTATTGGCGAAGGGGACATCATCAAAAATGATGTGACAGTGTCATTCACCACAGGACAGGACAATGTGGCAGGTTCAGTTGTAGAGGACTTGCGGACACAAGGTCTGGATCCGGTACAGAAGACTCACGTCCATCCACAGACGTTAAAGGCGTGGGTAAAGAACCGGATAGAGTCGGGACAAGATATCGACTTTGAAACATTCGGTGTGTTTGTAGGAACTGAAGCGAAGATAAGCAGGAGCTAGAAAGAAGATGCCTGATACAGCAGTAGTAGAAAAAAAGTCCACGGCAGTGGCAAATGTAATGGATGACTTGTACGCGAGTGCAGGTGAAGGTCTTGAGAATGTAGGTGCAGAAGATATGCAGATCCCGTTTCTGCGTATTCTGCAACCCTTGTCTCCGCAGTTGAACAAGCAGGACTCTAAGTACATCAAAGGTGCTTCGGGTGGTGACTTGTTTAATACGGTGACGGGTCAGTTCTGGGACTCAGAAGAGGGGGTCAATGTGATTCCTTGCGCGTACCAGATGAAATATCTGGAGTTCCAGCTACGCGAGAATGGTGGTGGCTTTATGGGTGAGTTGGATCCGAATAGTCCTGACATCCGTAGCACTGAGCGTAATGGTGCTAACGAGATGCTTCCGTCTGGTAACGAGCTTGTGCGGTCAGCGCAGTTCTTGGTGTTGGCTTTTGGCGATGACGGCATACCGCAGCAAATGATCTGTGATATGAAGAAGACCCAGATGAAGATTGCCAAGCAGTGGAATACTCGCCGCGCTGGCATGAAGCTGGTGCATCCAGAGAAGGGCTTGTTTACCCCACCAATGTGGGCGACTGTCTGGAAGCTGACCTCTGTGCAGGAGAGCAACGACAAAGGTTCGTGGTTCAACTACCAAATAGCGCAGGGCGATGTGAAGGAAGTGTCTAGCGAGATCTTGGTGCAGGCTCGCGACTTGTATAACCAGTTTAAGAAGGGCGAGATTAAGACAGCCGCAGGCACGGCTGAAGAGATGAATCAGTCCTCATCAGACGAGGGAGATGAAATACCGTTTTGATCGCGGGTGGTTTGGGCGTAGCCGGGGGCTGCGTAAAAGGTTGATTGGTCCCGCGACAGGTCACAGTTGAAGCTGAGTTGGCTGAGACCTGAGTTTGCTAATCAACCACCCCCGCTCTAAACCAACATGGGGCGATCCAATGAACATAGATGAACGGTTCATGGCTGCGTTTGAGGGCTTTGACGCAGCACATGGACAGACACAGATATCTGATGAACGAAGGGCTGGTAAACAGAAAGCTAAATCGTACATCGTAAGAAAGCCACTGACATTAGATTTGATTCGTGAACACTTACAGGGGTTGAATGGTGTTGGATCTATTCCTATTAACGAGCACAACAAGTGCAAATTTGGCGCTCTTGATATTGATCAGTATCCTTTGGATTTGGTGGCAATAGACAAGAAGCTGCGCGACATGGAAGTGCCTTGCGTTGTATGCAGGAGCAAGTCCGGCGGTGCTCACATATTCTTTTTCTTCAATGACTGGATCAGCGCAGGAGAGTTGCGTGACAAAGCATCAGAGATTGCTGCCTATCTTGGGTACGGTGGCTGCGAAATATTCCCGAAGCAGGAACAGATTCTTGTCGAGCGTGGTGATGTTGGCAACTTTATTAACCTTCCGTACTTTGATTCGGAACAGACGCTCCGCTTCGCGATTGACGAAGACGGTGAAGCAGCATCGTTAGAAAGATTCCTTGAACTCGTCTCTGCCCGATCTGTAGACCCAAATGTTTTTGTTGGTTTGACATTTGGTGAACAGGTTGACGAGTTCGTTGAGTGGTCCCCCTGCCTGAACTGTATGTTTGGGCAGGGGATTCCAGAGGGCACACGCAATACAGTTATGTTTGCAGCAGCAGTTGCTTGTAAGAAAGAACAGCCAGACAACTGGCGGCAACGGCTAGAAGAAATTAACATGAAGTATTGCACTCCGCCGCTACCAGCTACGGAGATAGTCACCATACAGCAGCAGCATGAGAAGAAGGAGTATGGCTTTCCGTGTGATCAGGAGCCTCTCAAATCCTTTTGCAACAAGAGTCTGTGCAAGACAAAAAAGTTTGGCATCGGATCCAACATGACAAACGTAGAGATCACGGGTCTGTGTGTTGTCAAATCAGAGCCACCTGTGTGGTTTTGTGATGTGGGTGGTAAGCGAGTCGAGCTAACGACAGATGACCTACAGACACCACAACGATTTCAAAAAGCATGCATGGAACAGATACACATCATGCCACCAATGATGAAGGTGGCTGATTGGCAGGTCATTGTATCCATGATGATGGAAGACATGAGCGAGATCGAAGTGCCGGAAGAACTGACATACAAAGGTCAGTTCATGGATCTGCTTGAGGCATTCTGTGATGGAAGAGTACAGGCACAGTCAGCCGAAGAACTAGCACTGGGCAAGCCATATACGGATGATGAAGAGGGCAAGACGTTCTTCAAGCTTGAGGCATTGATTAAGTATCTACGCAACCACAAGTTTGATAGTTACAGCCGTGGTCAGATACAAGAGCGGCTGAAAGAATTAAACATTGACGGTACAGCCAATGGGCAAAAACGGTTCAACACAACCAAGGGCGATACCAAACCCATGCGTGTCTGGTGGGTTCCATGTTTTGGGGCCGAGGTTCAAGCTCCAAGGATCGATGTCGGAGAAAACGAGGTGCCGTTCTAATGGAAACAACAATCTTTGGACCGCCCGGTACAGGCAAGACAACGAGACTTATATCAATCGTGGAAGACGAACTGTCTCGCGGCACACCGCCAGACAGAATTGCGTTTGTGTCGTTCAGTCGGAAGGCCGCAGAAGAAGCGCGTAACCGTGCAGCAGAAAAGCTAAACATGGACACACAGCAGATGGTTTGGTTTCGTACACTACACTCGTTGGCGTTTAATTCACTGGGTCTTAGCACCAATAAAGTTTTAGTTGGAAAGGATTTAACTAAGATAGGTCAGTATTTAGGTCTTGAATTTTCTGCTAACTCTTCAGTTAAAATGTCTGATGGGATATTGTTTACGCCGGGGCGTGGCGGCGATGCGTATTTATCGATGATACAAATAGCAAGGGTCACTGGTCGCACACTGGAAGAACAGTTTTCCGTTACGGCAGATCGCAGGTTGCACTACCAGCAACTCAAGCTAGTGGATCAGGTGGTGAATGACTACAAGAAAGAAACAAACAAGCTAGATTTTGTTGACATGATCGAACAGTTTGTAGCCGAGGGCCAAGGTCCGACGTTAGATGTCCTGATTGTAGACGAAGCGCAGGACCTTGTACCTATGCAGTGGCGTATGGTGCACGAGGTGTTAAAGACCAAGGCCAAGCGCATCTATTATGCAGGCGATGACGATCAATGTATCTACTCGTGGATGGGTGTGGATGTGAGAGATTTCCTGCGTTCATCAGAAAATAAGATAGTATTAGATAAGTCATACAGGCTTCCCACGGCAGTGTATAATTTAGCAGATTCCCTTGTAAAACAGATAGATATACGACAGAAAAAAGTGTGGTCACCCACCGATAAAACCGGGACAGTTGTCTGGCATCGTGATATCCTAGATGTGGACATTACAACTGGTGAGTGGCTAATCCTTGCTCGTACAAACTTTATCGCCAACAGAATCGCAAATGACCTCAAAGAACAAGGGTTCCTGTACTGGCGCGAAGGATCCGGTTGGTCCATATCGCCCAATGTTTTAACAGGAATTGAGGTATGGCTTAGACTATGCAAGAACAAACAACTGTCCGCATCGGAACTGAAGAGCTTATCAACACAGTTAAACTCAACCGTTATTACCAAAGCTGGCAGGAAAAGCCTTGCAAACCTAAACCCAGAAGTAACTTACACGCTCACAGATATACAGAACCTGTGCGAGTTGAGCGCGACAGAGCAGACACCGTGGCACGAAGTCCTGAAAGTATCGGACAAGGAGCGGATCTACATTACTTCTGTACGTCGGATGGGCGAGTCTATCTTATCGGGCAAGCCGAGGATTCGGATATCGACGATACACAAAGCCAAAGGTGGCGAGGCGGATAACGTCGCCCTACTACTAGATTCATCAAAAGCATGCGCCGAAAGCGAGGATCAAGCGTCTGAGATACGGACGTTTTATGTTGGGCTTACTCGTGCTAAAAAGGCTCTGCACATCGTAGAGTCACAATCACAATACGGATTTCAGTTATGAAAAGAGCAGACGTACTTGACACAGCCAAGGGCTATGTCACACAGGATCGCGCATCGCAGCATGGCGATATGGAAGACAACTTCAAGAACATTGAAACCGTTTGGTATTGGTGGGATAGCATCAAGCCAGACGATCTTCCCGTCGGGGCAGACTGTGCCATAAAAATGACATTATTAAAAATAGCGCGTATAGCATCGAATCCAAAGCATGCAGACAATTGGATAGATGCATGCGGATACATGGCTTGCGGCGGTGAGGTATCGACAGATGAAAGCTGATCTATTTGACTATGAGGACACATGGGTGCCACCATCGTCGTTCCCTGATTTAACCAAGTATGATCGCATAGCTATTGACTTAGAGACATGTGACCCAAACTTGACACGGCTCGGCCCCGGCTGGTGTCGTGATGACGGTTATGTCATTGGCTACGCTGTGGCGGCTGGTGACTTTGTTGGTTACTTTCCTGTGCGCCATAAGTCAGGCAACCTGCCAGAAAAACTTGTGATCAACTGGCTGAAGAAGCAGCTAGCCACGCCTAATATCGAAAAGGTCATGCATAATTCCATGTACGACTTGGGCTGGTTGCGTTGGGCAGGGATAGAGGTCCAAGGTCCGATAATCGATACCATGATAGCCGCGCCCCTGTTGAACGAGAACCGCCTGTTCTACAACCTGAACTCGTTGTCCAAGGAATATCTAGGCGAAACGAAGAACGAAAAGATGTTACGCGCTGCGGCGGCGATGTATGGCGTTGATGCCAAGAGCGGTATGTGGCAACTCGACTCAAGCTTTGTGGGTAGATACGCAGAGCAGGATGCTGCCGTTACGCTACGCTTGTGGGATAGGTTGCGTGTGGATTTACAAAAGGAAGAATGCACATCTATATTTAAGCTTGAGTCATCACTACTACCCGTGCTGCTAGACATGAAGCAACGCGGTGTTAGAGTGGACATAGATAAAGCAGAGCAAGTCAAGAAGGAACTGCTGGTAAGGGAAAAAATATTACTGGAAGAAATAAGGGCCGAGACCGGAGTTATTGTAGAGCCTTGGGTTGCTACATCTGTGGCAAAGGCGTTTGATGCCCTTGGTCTTAAATATCATAGGACAGAAAAGACGGATGCTCCCGCCTTTACAAAACAATTTTTGGCGAACCATGAGCACCCAATCGCGAAAAAGATTGTACGCCTTCGTGAGTTTAACAAAGCCAACACGACATTTGTGGAGACTATTCTTGAGCATTCGCATAACGGTCGTATCCATTGTGATTTTAACCCTCTTCGTTCAGATGAAGGGGGCACAGTCACAGGACGATTTTCTTCGTCCAACCCCAACCTTCAACAAATCCCGGCGCGTGACCCCGAAATAAAGGCCATGATCCGTGGTCTATTTATACCAGAAGATGGATACAAATGGGGAAGTTTTGACTATGCATCACAAGAGCCAAGATGGTTGGCACATTACTGCTCTCAGATAAAAGGTGCAAATAGACACGCACAGATTGATGAAGTTGTGGAGATGTATAAGCAAGGCAAAGCTGACTTCCACCAGACTGTTGCGGACATGGCAGGGGTGAGCCGCAAAGAAGCAAAGACAGTGAACCTTGGAGTTATGTATGGCATGGGCCGCAAAAAGCTAGCTGGTGTGCTTGACTTGACAGACGAAGAAGCAAAGGAACTGCTGTATAAATATCACGAGCGTGTGCCATTCGTAAAAGGCATCGCCGACATGACGATGAATCACGCCGCTGACAAAGGCAGTATACGGACATGGCTTGGTAGGAAGTGCCGCTTCGATAAGTGGGAGCCAAAATCATTTGGGTTTCACAAAGCACTGCCACTGGAAGAAGCGATCAAAGAGTATGGCGGCAAGAGCATGATCAAACGTGCGTTTACCTACAAGGCACTGAACAAACTGATTCAAGGTTCAAGTGCCGATCAAACTAAGAAGGCTATGGTAGATTGTCACAGTGAAGGCTTATGCCCTATACTTACTGTGCACGATGAACTATGCTTCAATATAGAGTCAAAAGATCAAGCCGACAAAGTTGTTGAAATTATGACAACGTGCATTCCTGATCTTAATATACCCTTCGATGTTGACGTAGCAATAGTAGACAACTGGGGGCAAGTAGAATGAATTGTTGGTACTGTGGATTTAATTTGACTTGGGGCGGTGATCACGACCTTGAAGAAGAGGAAGAAGATTACTGCATGGTTGCTAATCTTAGTTGTGGTAACTGCGGAGCGTTTGTGCTGGCGTACTTACCCAAGGACAAAGAGCAAGAAAATGTTTGAAGCAATGGTGTTGGTTTGTATGATGGGCAATCTACAAGATTGTTTTGTAGCAGACGACACACGGGGACCATATCAAGAAATAACACAGTGTATTGATAGAACTACCGAGATGGCATCACAGTTAATATCGCTGAACAAAAATCATGTTGTGATGGGTGTGCGCTGTGATCCTACAGGTGACAAGCCAGAGCCGGACGGATTAAAAACCTGACAGGTTTCACCCTGACAACAGTCATCAATCACAGCTTTACAGTAGTGACACTGCCCGTGTCCGTGCACTTGAATCACTTTTAGGGGTGATTGACAGCGCGGACAGCGATTCTCAGCGACCTGATGGTGTATTGGTACGGTCATTGTAGATTAGCTCGACGAGAATCGATGTTTTTTTCTAGTGTTTTCAGTCATTTGCTAAATCACGGATTCGCTTGACTAAACGCTTTGCGCGGTTAGGAACCTGATCATGCCACCTAGAATCGACCATTTCGTCTGCTGCACGATGCCAATCCCGGTCATCAATGCCAGCTTTCATGCCCTTGAATTTTGACAGACGTGGGTAGCCGAGGTTGAAGCACATATTTGCGATGACCAACTGAGCTTCTTCCGGTAACTCATCGAAGTCATTGTACAGTCTGTGACAATCTTCAAGTGTAACAAGTATATCAAGATCGAATACCTGACGCACACGCTCCTCTGATACAGGTGTGCCGACTGGTTGACCGTGTTCCGGGTCAGCGTCTTTAATTAGATGACCGATTCCGAAAGTTGGTAGAGCTAAATGATCTAGGTATATCTCGTATTTACAGCCTTCGTCGGCTGCAAGCTCTTCGCGTAACTGATCTTTGTTCATGCTTGCCTCAATCTTTGTGCTAGTTCCTGATCCCGTGGGTCAGGTAAGGTCGAAGGACCGATGTTCATGGGACGAGGTGGTTGAATCGGAAAAGTGGCGGGGACTGCCGAAGGGGCTGGAACAGCCCCCGCCGATTGCGCTGCGACAGGAGGAGTTGTCGGAGCAGCAGAACTTTGAGTTGGTGGTGCTATCCTATATTCATCACCTATGCGATCTGGTATCAGTGTGCGCTCTCTTTTGCTGTCTTCAACTTCAACTGATCCACCCATAGCTTTACTTGTGATTGACTTCCCAGTCAACGGAACACGCAAATATTTTCTGCGTTCTTCTATAAGCTGCCTCATTGGGAACTCACCGCCGAATTCTCTGATTGTTTTACGAGCAGCCGTTTTTACTTCATCAGACGGGTTGAATGGTGTAAACTCACCGCGCATTAATTTAGCAACATCACCAACTTTGTGTTGACGTAAAGATTTTCTGATCTCTAGATCACTCATCCCCAACGCTCTCATGTCCTGTATCATACCGTACATACGATTCTGTTCACGGTACAACTTAGCGTTTGTGTCTTTATACGCATTCAAAATATCTGTCGGATCTATCGCAGCCTGCACACGAGCAGCGCGGTTAAAGATCTGACGTGCACCTGACACAGCATCGCCGTATTGATAGGCTCCGTATTTAACAATATTGTCTGGCTTTACTTCTATCTCACGCAGCCCAGTAAAGATAGATGCTATCTCACCTTCTATTTTACGCACGTTACCCCGTGGATCTCTTCCATCAGGGGCAGTGAGCGCAGTCATAATACGACTTGGATTGTATCCAATAGCGCCGCCACGTTCTGGTTGTGGACCAATACCACCGACAAATTGTTCTACTGCGCCCGGATTAAAGGCATCTGCTATATGCGCCAAGCTTTTTGTTACAGCTTCAAAACCACCGTCAACTGCAAATTCACCAGCGCCTTCATTATAAACCACTGCACCCGTCTTGGTTCGACCACGGCGACCAAACGGAGCAACGTCCATTATCTTTTCAGCTATGATTGAATCGTCAGCAAATGGTCTAAACATTTCAGCTATGACTCCACCTGTAGCATCCGCCATAAACTTACCCATGTCGTACTGGTTCAGTTCTTTGTTGTTGTACGCATTCATTATGGCCCTTGCTGGACGCATCCAGTAGTCATAAGGGTTTGTGTAGCTGTAGTCCACATAGCCACTGACATAAGGTTTACCGTCTTTACCTATTTTTACACTCGTTGGTATGAGGGTAGATGCGCGGCTCCAATCAGCGACACGTCTTTGCAGGGCGTCCATCTGTTCCTGACCAACACCAAGTGCCAGCATAGCTGTGCCCTGAACCGCTGGGCCAGTCACCGCAGCAGTTGACATGAATCCCATCAGACGACGCATCCCTATCTCTCTAATCTTTTGATTATCAGACGCTAGTTCTTTCGCCGCGTAGCTAAGTGTGTTTGCACTGGTGCGAATGATCTCAGCAGGGAAGGCGATAAAGTTACCAAACGGTGCCTTTCGCAGCAGGCGAATGGCTTCTGGCACACGCTCATAGTTTGGCACTACGTTTTTGACAACGTCAGCAGCATAAGAGTCGAGATCATCGAAGCCCATCTCTCTTGCGTAACGCTCTGCTGCAACCTTGTCTCCATCAAAAGCGCGTATCAGTTTGTTACGCTCAAAGTCAAAGTTATATATTTTCCAGATATCATCACCGCCTTGGTAATAATCTCTAAATCCCTTGCTTATTCTTTTTCCACGTTCAATGACAGCAGAGTCAAACATATTGCCGAGGGTTGATCTACCGAGTGTCCGACGTATTACACCTTTTCCTCTGGTTACGTTGACCCCCATATCGTCAAGCTGACCCTTGAGTGAACCACCCAAACCCTCTTCGATCAACTTATCCATTTCCTTAATCTGCGTTTGTGTGCCAACAACTCCCAGACGCTGTAGCTTTCTGTAGTATACTTCCCGCTGTCTGTTACCCATCTTATGTATGTCGTTAAGGACATACATTAACGAGTCACCAATGTTGCCACCACGACCAACATTACCTTGTGCCGCAGCAAACAAGGCAGAGGATATGACGTTACGAACCTGTGTGATTGGGGACAAAACTGTCTTGCTATACTGTGTAGCACCCTTGGCTTTCAGGAAGTTACCCCAAGTCGCACGATAGATCCAATTACCTGTTGTACCGCCCGGTACAGTCAGTCGGGTAAGTTCATTATAGATTGGTCTTTTAACATATTGTCCTTGTAGTGCGCCGTACTGTATGTCACCCATTTCTCTTGGAGGCAGTGGGTTACCTGCGTTGTCAACAGTACTTGGTATCTCACCTAACTTTACATATTCTTTTCGTTGCTCTCTACCCAACCTTTTGTGTGCCTCTGGTGACAGTATCTCATCACCCTGATCCAAAAACTCCCGCTGTACATAGTTGTAGAATGAATCAATAGCGCGGAACTCAGCTAGATCAGCGACGGTTGCAACATATGCATCCAGTGGGTCTTTTACCTCACCAAGAATGGCGCGTAGCACAGGCTCTTCAATTGGTTTGTTTGTCAGCATGGATGTGCGTAATCTGTCGCGCACGGCTCTGTTTGTTGTTCCGTCCTGACTATTTGCACGGGCTGGTTTCTTATATTTGTTGACAAACGCATCAACAATATTCTCCGCATATGCGTCAGCTACACGCTCGTTTACACCCACACCTGTTGTAAAATCATCAGGCACTGGACCGAAGAAACGCTCATACAACTCACGCGCAGCGGTTGGCTCCTGCTTGTAAAAATCAATTGCGTTGTCGTAGCTTTGCTTAAACTCATCAGACTTAAACCAGTTGGGGTCTTCAAATGCGGCAAATTTACGGCGCACATATTCGGACAGGTTATTGTTTATAACATTCTGTATGTCTGGAATTACACCCGATTGAACAAACTCTGATCTAGAAATAGTTCTTGTTAGCTGCTCAATGTGATTACGCGCTGCGAGTGCATCGTCGCGCATGAAGTCAGGCAGCATCTTTGCCAAGTCTTCTGACTTGGTTGCATCAAAGTTATCAATACCAAGTCGTTGTGCTTCACGTTTAGCTGCATCGACAAACCCCGGATCGCGGGTCAAGAACCCATAGAACAAGTTACCAGCTTCGACGCGAGTCGTTGATGTACCGTCAGTGACTATGTTTCTGAACGATGCGTTGTTCTTTTTGAACATATCGTCCAGTGCTTTTTCAAAGCGTGATATGTTTTGTGAAGCTTTGTTTACCTGTTCCTCAACTTCACCCGCCAAGGTTGAGCGTCTTTCAAATATGTTAACGGGCAGGAAACCACGAGATCGTAGAGTGCCAAATATACGATCTAGCATGGGCCTGTTTTGTAAGGTACGAGCTACACCTTCATTGATCTTTTCACCGCCTTTGGCGATTATTTGTGTCAGTCCTACTGTGTCACTCAAAGCTGTAGTGGCTTGCAGCCCTACTCGACCTGTGGCACCCACAAGTTTAAACAAAGGTTCAAGGGCCGCTGTCGCACCTGCGGCTTCCAACCCGACCTTGAACTTATTACCAAGACGCCTAGCTGCTTCTTCTCTACCTGACAGACCTATGTCCTTGGATGTCATGGTAGGACCACCGCCAACAAAATCACCGATGGTGGTTGTGCCGTCAGAAGCAACCATAAAGTCGGTCAAACCAGCAGCGCCGATCTGTCTTGCTCTTACTGCGGATGTACTGAGGTTGCGTAACTTAGCGGCTCTGCCAACAAGGCCAGCAGCGCCAAGGCCGGGTACGACAAACTGTGTGATTGCTTCAGTGATTTCACCAACTGCACCCACAGGATCGATGCCCAAGCTTGTTTTAACTTGATCCTTGGCTTGTGTGAATTTTCGTGAATAGTCTGTGTCTGCCAGTAGATCAACGCCAGACAAACCAAACTCTGCTATACCAGCGCCAGCTTCAATAACACCACTAGCAATCCCTTCACCAAACTCTTGGATGAAGCCTTCGTTTTCGGGATCGGGTGCGGAAGGTTTGTCAGGTGCAGCGCTGCCGTATTGCTTTTCAACTTCAGCGCGTATCTGATCAGATGTAGTGCCTTCAGGCGCTGTTACTTTGAACTTGCGCCCGTCTGGCATGGTTACCATAAACTCTGGCATTTAAGCCCCCTAGCCCACCGGGGTGACGGTAATCCCGCTGCCGCCTGTTGAATCTTCTGGAGTTCCATCAATACCCGCAGGCGGCGCTGTCAGCCCCATAAACGCATCCACCTTTGCCTTACCCTCTGGGGTACTGTAGTCTTCACCAAGATTAGCTGCAATAGCTTCTGGCGTCATGTTTTCAATAACATAACGAAGACCCCCGGCACTATTGATAGCGCGTAGGAAAGCCCCTTTAATACCGGGGAAATCTCTCCTTATTGCGGTTAGTATTTCTAACGAAGCACTGCTGGACCCAGAACGAGCGTTAACTTCGGCCATGGCGTCAGACAGACTTAAATTTGGATCTTCATCCATCAATGCTTTAGCTAGTTTAAGCTTCTCAGGTTGTTTTATGTTTTCAGCTATGGCTTCAAGCTCGATTTCATCTAGCTTGGCAAGTCTAGCAGTTTCTGCATCTTCCAAGTCAAATGCACGTTTTGCAGCAGCAAGATTGATAGCTTTTTGGTCTTCACGTTCAGCTTCCTTACCACCCACATAAATACCTAAAACATCATTCAAAGCTTTAACGGCGTCTTGACTCTCGCTACCAGTTCCATAACCCATAGCCAGTTTTAAACCGCCAATCATCATCAGCATGTCACGATCTGTACGCACATCTTTTGCTTCTGTAATACCTACTTCCGCTAAGAAATCTTTAGCGTCAGCAAAATTTTCTTTGCGTGATTTCCCTGTAGAGCCACGTCTTTTTCCAGTTAACTCTAAGAATCTATCAATGTCGCTCTTAGTCGAAGTAGGTTTAGGTTTAGGATCGGGTTTAGGTTTAGGATCGGGTTTAGGTTTAGGATCAGCAGGAGCATCCGGCACTGGCTCTACAGTTATGTCTGGGGTAGGAGCGATTGAATCACCACCAATACTTATATTGGGATCTGTTTCGTCAGGGAAGCCAAAGGCCAACGAAGGATCAGGCTGCGTTGACGTGGCTCTTATTAGCTCTGGGCCAGATGCATTAATTCCAACAGGTCCACGAGCTAAAGCGGCGCGTTGCTGTGGTGTTGTAAACATCCGACGGTTTAGTACATTGTTTCTAAGTCTGCCTAGTTCGTTACCAATCACTGACTATCTCCTAACCAAAATAGTTCATGGCACCAAGGCCAGCGATACCAAGACCCGCAAGCTGCTGGAAAGTGCTAGGATCTGGTGTAAATTGTGTGCTGGTTGTTTGCTGCAACGCAGGAACACCACGGAAGATGTCTGACAAGAAGCCAATCTCCTGATATGGAAGCGCTTGCTGTGCCAACAGGTTCTGACGTGCAGCGTCTAACTCTTGTTGTGACTGACCTTGCATCAAGCTACCGATTCCAAGAAGCGTGTTGATGTCCTGCACACCCATCTGCTGTGCGGCTGTGCCCAACTGACCAAACTGCCGCGCTGCCTGTGCCGCTGCCTGCTGCGCTTGCTGATAGCCAGATGCACGAAGCTGACCAGCGGTACGAGCCTGTTGTTCCAAGGTTCCACGAGCTAGTTCACCGGACGCAACGGCTGAACGAGAACCACCAAAAGCTCCTGCACCAACAGCCTGACCAGCCAACTGATTTTGCTGCATGGCACCGCCACGGGCAATGTCCTGCATTGCCTGATCTATGACAGCACCTTCGTATGGGTTCATAAATGCGGCAGCACCACCCGGTCCAGCAAATTGAGTCGCCGCAGCTAAAAACGGTTGATAAGAACCAACGCCTGAACTGGCTAATTGTGCTGCTTGGAGTTGTTCAGGAGACATGCCAGCCACTTGAATAGGAGCAAACGGCATACCTGTTCCTTTTAGCGCCTCTGCCTGTGCAAATATGTCAGCTAAAAATTTCTCTTGGAACTCTGGTAATCTTTGAGTTACTTCTTGTGTTTGTGTTGCCATTACGCTGTGGCCTCCAATTCTGCCATCATATCATAGAGACGAGCCGCTCCCATGTCTCTGTCTCCGCCGCCTGCACCGCGCACAGCTTTGGCGGTTAATACAAATTCTCCATCCGATAATCTAGCAGGCACTGAATCAGAGGTGCCTGTTCCGGGTCCAGAGACCTCACCTCTTACGGGTACATCATAACCCATAGCGCCGCCGTGTGCAAACCGCACAGCATCTAGATCATACTCAAAGTCTGGCTTTTGCGCTGCTGTCTTGGCCTGTGTGTATGCTGCTTTTTGTGTTGGATCGTCAAGGTCGTATGTTTCGCCTTGGAACATCACATCCCAAGCCTTGCCTTGTGGATCTGGTCTAGATGTTCCACTTTCTTTTTCTTCAGGTCCAAGTAACGCGCCAAGAGCACCAAGACCCAAGCTACCAGCAAGCAGATAATCACCTGTGTCCATGTCTTTAAAGAAACTGCCAAGTCCACCTGATGTAGCAGCTTCACTGCCACCTGCTAACTTTTCAGCATTTTCAGCCATGTACTGCTCACCACCGGACCCGTAAAAACCACCAGCATCAGGGCTAAGACCCGGCACACCATACAAAGATTCCTGCATTCCTGTCGCACCAAACGGTCCACTAGTTATCTTTTGCGCTGACGAACTCATTAGATTTGGCGACACAAAGTTTGTAACGCCGTAAGCTAGTGCAGCATTTGTCAAAGCATCGTTGACAGACTTGCCACCAGCTAGGCTACCGATCCCAGATCCAAGGGCCGCGCCTGCCGGACCACCGAAGTAAAAGCCAGCAGCAGTGCCAGCCAATGCCAAGGCATCACCAGTATCTACGTTGTCTAGTCCTATTGCTTTTCCTAGATCACCAAATAATGCCATTACGCTACCTTTACCGTACCACTGTCATTATACAGCGCACCTGTCTCAAGTCCAGTGGCGCTTGTAGGCAGGTCAGTTAGTGTTATCTTTGTTCCGCGCAACTCACCGGGGTTGCGTTCTTGTTCAATAAATACTTCCAGCGCACGGATCAAGTCTTGCATATACTGCTGGGTGTACTCAAGCGGTGCTTCTGGTAGTCTTGGTGGTGCAATCTCATTGCCAGACATTAGCGCCTACCATCTTGCCGTATGTCTACACGAGGACTACCAAGCTTCCATTTTGATTCTAGTGCGTTAGATTCTACACGAAGAGCAAAAGAACGTCCACGAATACGCAAGTCAAGCTGATTGGTAAACTCCTCTACTGGATTAGTTGATGTTCTGGACGCCGTGCCAGAGTCCGTGCTCCCAAAGTTTTCGCCCGGAAAGTTACGCGCTTTGACTGTAAACGTGGCTTGTGGGGAACTGATGGCTGTTGATCCAGTAAAAGTCAGATCGGGTATTACACGACGCATGTATGTAAAGTGATCGCCATCACCAATGTCCATTGCAGCAGATTCAATGAACGAATCCATGGGTTGACCATCATCATCGTAACCAAACTCGTGATTATACAAATACCCACCTTCAGCAGCGATTGGGAAGTCCCGTGTGCCACGGTCCAACCACGCTGTTCTGTCTAACGTGCCGAAGTACCATATCTTTTCTAGATAATTGTATACAACATAACGGTTGTTCTCTGTTGAACTTGCTGATGGATACAGCCACAGAACCTCACTAAATTCACTGTTGACCGCACCAAACACTTTGTCAAACTCAGCTAAGTTAATATCAGCAAAGACCTTGTCCTTTACTGTGCAAGGTAGCTGCGCTGTTTGACCAGCATAGACATAGAAGTTATCTAGCCCCATCCAGAACACAAAGTCTTCTGTAGCCACAGCGGCGTTAGGTCCGATGATAGTGATATTATTAGCAAGCTGCTGCAATCCAAAGGTAAACGGTGGTCCAATAAACCGCATAGATGTTAGCGCAGTATCTGTCCACACCAAGATCTCACGCTTTGTTTCGATAGCTCTTACAAATGTAGATCCAGAACCAAGGCGCAAGTCCCCAGCAGTGTTAGTCGCGGCTGGATACCAAATAAGGGGATTTTCTTGATCTGAAAAGCGAATGAGCAACGGGTCTTGTACTCCGTTGCCTTGGTTAGCAGTGTTGCTAGCATTAATTGCATCACACCCGAAAGCTAGAACGTGACGGTCACGGTCAGATACCATGATTTGTTTGCATATAGTAGGCACGGATGTTTTGGTGCCAGTCAGTGTGGATAGTTCCACAGCCCTTGCACTTGCACCACCAGACTTATCCCAGTAAAATATATTTGAGTCCCTTGGATTGATAAGTAAGTCTTCCCCAAAGTTGTCATGCGACCACAAACGTATTTGTGTTGTAGTTGTAAGACCACCCGATGCAGCGCTGCCCCAACCAAAAAAATCGTCAGCCGGGTCAGCATTTCCCAACGCCAATCTAACCACGCTTCCATCCGCATGTGTTGTTGCAGTTGTGCCAGAGTGACCTCTCGTACAGCCTGTCAAATCATTACTAGATACACCACCAACAAGTATGAGTTCGTTTCCAATTAAAACAACATCACTTGCTACAATACCTGTTGTGCTTGTTAAGGTTATTGTAGCATCACCCGCTGTCAGGGTGCCGCCTTCATTCAGTGTTGTTTGAAGTGCGCCTGTCGTAAGACCACCATATAAACCAGCACCCCAGCCTGTGCCGCCAACAGTTGTGTTTAGGCCGACATTTATTTGATATTCGCCAACAACGGAGCTACCACCATTGCCTGTGTCTGACCCATTCGCCGTAACACTGACAGTTATCTCGTAAGTATCAGCATCAATAACACGAACAACTTGGTGCTCTGCGTTTAGTATAGCCGCTGTTACGTTGCCACCTAAAGATACAGCACCGGAGTAAGTGACAAAATCATTTTGCTGACAACCATGACTCGTATCTGTCACAGTTATAGTTGAACTGGTGTTTGTTGCTGCGAAGGTAACATCACCCGCAGCAGTGGTTTGACGAACTGGTGTTATGTCGCTGAAAGATGTGCCCTCTTCGACATAGTATTTTAGGTGCGTACCAACACCTAGAAGATTAGAACCGTCTAGAGCAATCCAGTTATGAAGGGCACGAGCGGCTCCTAAATAAGTGGATTCAGAAAACTTTTGCCAGCCGCCAATCTTTTCAGGGTAGCCAAGCCGAAACCTAATCTTGTCGCCGTCACGCCAGCCGCCTTCATTAGAATAAGACGTAATATCTCTGTTGATACCGGGGCGGAACTGTAGCTTTGTTAGCGGCATGTAACCACCTATGTTTTAATAATGTAGGTCAGAATAATTGTGGGCTGTACGTTGTTGTGCGCAGTGTCGCCACCAGTCGAGTCCGACGCTGTTTTCGTGCCATTAGATGCAACTGCACCATGCACACTAGCGAAGTTTGTACCGACAGATGCGTTACAAAATTGACCATCATGCGTGTGTGCCGCAAGTTCAGCAGTGGTCAACTGGTGTGTTTCGGCACCGCCTACATTACCTAGACCATCCCCGTCTAGCCCACCAGACTGATTGGTCAGACGATCAGCGGAAGAACCACCCATATCATCTTTACCAGCAATAGTGCGCCCACGAAGATCTGGTAGATTAAACGTGCTTGATCCGTCACCAGCACCATAAGTTGTGCCGACAACTGCGAATAAAGTTGCATAGGTTGTCCGACTAATGGCTTGCCCAAAACAAAGAAGCCAGCCTGTAGGTGCTGTAGCACCAGCGTAAGGCATAAGCATGCCAGCATTAAAAGCTGATGCTGACACGCTACCAAAACTTAACTGACCAGAGCCATCTGTCTTCAGAAACTCATCTGCATTCCCGTCTGCCTGTGGATATTTGATGCCGTCAATAATAACATCGCCAGTGCCGTTTGGTGTGATGGCGATGTCTCCGTCGCTAACTGATACAATAGAATTACCGTTAACATCTAAATTGCCACCAAGCTGTGGTGTAGTGTCATCTACCATATCTGCTGGCACAGCCCTTACTGCTGCTCCAGAACCAGCACCGTCGGCATATATCCACGCAGTTTTACCGTTGGCTATCGTGGCGTCAGCTCCACTGCCTTGAGAGAAGATAGCCGTCTGACCAGAATTGTTGTAGACAAGATAAACCTTGTCCTGATCATTTGGGCTAAGTGTAATTGTGTTTGTGCCGCTAGGAGTACCACCTAAAACAAGAACACGATAATGACCATCTGAGGTGGAGCCGTCAGATGTGGTTAGTGTGTGGGTTGTGCCTGCTAGTGTAATAGCACCAACACCGTTTAAACTTCGATCAATAATATCGAAGTTTGTGTTTGTTGTAGTGCCCCAAGTACCTGACTGTTCCCCAGCCCCCGGTTTTTCAATACCTGTATTATCTGTATAGGTAGACGCCATTTAAACCACCTTTTGTGTCCATGTCTCGATTGTACCACCAGCGTTTATTTCTGTCCATGTTCCGCCTGTTGGCACGATTTGTACCCAAGTCTCTTGTGTAGAAGTTTCTGGCACAGCATTCCAGTAAAAGCCACCTTTTGTTGTTTGCACAAACACAGCAGATACTTCTGAATTCAAAAGTCGAACAAAGCCACCAGAAGCAATTTGTGTAAAGACTGGTATGATATCAGCTTCAGCAATCTGCACTATACCGCCAAGTGAGCTTTGGGTAAACTCCGCTGTTTGACTAGATACCGCAGCAAATATCATGTTTTCAGATGTTGTTTGTATAAAGTTAGCTGACTGTTCAGCTACCCCTGTTGCAAAACGAACACCTTCTGCATCTTGTGTAAAGTTAAACGAACTTGATGCGGCAGCATCCAGAATAGTATCTAAAGCTGCGTCTTGTGTAAAACTTGTTACACTTGCGGAAATGCCTGTGGCAAAGCGTGTAGGCACGGTGGTCTGAGTAAATACTGTTGATGCATCCATTACACCAACAAGGAAACCAGCCGCCGCCGCTACCTGCACTGAGATCGATTCAAGAGAAGCGGCACCATCAAACAGCATACTGCTAGCGCTACTTTTTACAAAGTTAGCGCTTAAAGATTCAGTGCCTAATAACAGGACTGCCTGATCTGACAGAGACTTTTCTGCTATTGCAACCGCGCCCAGCATTATGGTTTCTCAGGCCAGACTACATCGTCTAGGTTGCTATAGGTGTCGGTAATATCACGCAGAGCCTGACGGTAATTCAACTGCGGCTGTGTTGGAATAGGAGTGTCATTTAGAACCCACCAATCGGTTTCTGCAAGCAGTCTGTCACGTTCAAGTCTGAGTTGACGTAAGTTTTCTGCCGATTGCAGTTCATTTTGTTTAGTGGCGACAGCCGAGGCATCCCATTCTACAGTGTTGCCGTTTTCATCTTTAGCCACTGCATTAGACCCATCGCCATTAATTGACACTACGGTGCTATATAGCGCGTATATTGCCTCATGTTGCATTGATTATGCCTCTATTTCCATGACTGTAATTGATGATGCTGGCCTGCCCCCAAAGTCAGCATTGCTATCACCGCTTGATCTATTTAATAAAAAATTGCCGCTGTAACTGGCACCTAAAACGCCCTGTAATTTGTAAGTTACAGACGATGTTGTTGAAGGTGAGTCCAAATGCGTTCCATTTAGATTACCAATTTCAAGAGAATAAGGGGATGAAGCACTACGCAATATAGCACTGTCCTGAAGTCTACTAGCACTATCATCATCTCCTACATAAATTGCAGTGCTGTCTCTCATTAGTCTGACGTGAACTGTTGCGCTTGTGCTGTTTGAGACATTCGCCGTAAACAAAATCAGTATTTTACTGCTTGTCGCACTTGGTGTAATGCTTACAGACATACCACTAATATCTTGAAAAGTATTCGATGAGGTTGAAGCAAAACTAGCGGTGTCGGTTTTGGTTGTGCTAACCACTTGCAAAACCTTACCAGCAGAAATGCCTGTAACTGTGCCAGTAAAAGCATAGTCGTCTGTTAGATCTAGCTGGTCTGCGGTGATGTTTCTATCTGCTACATCTCTTGCACGAGTCATGCTTATACCTCATCGGGCCAGTCGTTGATCGGAGCGTTAGCTTCTTCCGTGCCTTCAAACAAAGCAATGAACGCATCAAGGTCTGCCGCGCCGTCAATCGCTGCTTCAATCGTGTTGCTTGCAGCGCGGACATCGGTGCGGTATTTAGAAATATCTGCCGGGACTGAGTATGAATCTACTTCAGCCGCCTTGACTACATGCCAGTCAGTTGGCGCAAGAAGCGAACCTGCTGTGGTTTTTGTTTCTTCTTTGTGTTGAACTTTTAGGTCAGTCAAATCTCTTGGCATACCTGCCGACCAATAAAAGCGCCTGTCAAACGGTGCTGGGTCATCTTCCCACACCAAGCCAGCGGCAGTCTTCTCTTCGTCTGACCATATCATCCAGTTACGAGGATGCTGTATTCCTTCGTCATTTGACCACGCTCTGCCAGCGCGGATAGTGCGATTGTTGTATTTCCAAGGCATCGTCTTATCTCCTATCGTGCGTTGGCGTATTTGAATGGGGCTTCAGCAAAGGCGAGGTAGACGTATGTTTCACCGTTTGCATTAAAAGTGCCACCAGTGTTTGTAATCTTAACCCCATTAGAAAGAAAATCACCAAACGTAAAAGTTACTTCAGCAGTCGCATCATTCGGATTTAAAAATAAATTAGAGACATTATAAGGGTTTCTTGCAGCATCTAATATGTGCCAGTTTCTTGCAGCATTCACACTTTTAAGTAAAATAAAAGCTGGTCTAAACCCTGTGTAAATAAAAGGGCCATCTGCATTATTATTGCCGACAAATGAGCCGACCTTGCTATAGCCCTCAACGCTGTGGAAACAGTGAGCCAAAAAAGCATCACCACTTTTGTTTGTTGGCGTTTCGGTGCCTACGCCAAAAGTTGTTGCGTTAAAGTCACCTTCAATAAACGCACCTGCACTACTGAACTCTGCATTGGTTGCGTTGTAAGCCAGTACTTTATTCGTTGACATTCTACCCGGAACATAAACATACCAACTAAGCGAACTATCTCTTGACTTGGTCACAACCCATTCGGGTGTTTGGCTAAGACCATGACCTACGGTGGCGTTAGAACCCGTGCCAGTATATGTCAGTATACTTATCCCCGCATCCTGATTAGCCGATACGCTTGACGTGATAGTGCCATCGGTGTTGCTTACCGCTGTGCCACCCGCTTTCCAAGACCAACCGACATATGTCGCAGCGTTTTGATTGTCATTGATAAGTGTTCCGACCGTAAAACCATTATTATCGAAACTCTGTAAATTAGCGGAAGAGTTGTCTACTTCAGGAAGAGCTTGGTCAGAGGCTGAACGATACTGACCCCCACGAACACTGTCATATAAGCTATGTTGATAAGCTAAAGCTCTTGTCTTTAACCAAACAAAATCTGATGCGTGTCCTGTCGTAATGCTTTGGCCTGTGCCATTACCAGTATACAGCACAGTATTAAAATGATCGTCAGCTTGTGTGGCACTATTCGGCCCGATGGCTGGTTCTGGCAGGTTGGCTGAACAGAGGGCTAAGAAACCGGATGGTGGTGCATACTTGAAATCGCCAATGCCGTTAGCATCTGCGTTGCCGCCAGCGGTGGTTGCGCCAGCAAACGTGCTATCCTGACCAAAGTTAGCAATTCCTGTGCAAACGATGCTTGAAGCACCATCAATGAACCACGGGGCAACATACTCACCAGACATAAAAGACGCGTAGCTTTCAGCGGTGCCGTGTGCGGTTCCATCTAAATAGAACTGAAGCGTCTCTGCATCAGCATCTAAAGCCATACCAATAACTTTTCCGTTAGCAAAATTAGGCGTCAAAGATGATTGGCTGACTGAGCCGTCTACATATATGTTTGCACCATTACCGCCTAAAGTAATGTAATCATCAGCGATACTGCCATATTTATTAGATTTAACAATTCCTATAAAGTGATGAGGCTGTGAATCACCTATCCTGTACTCCCAATACCACTTGCCTGAATTTACAGCAAATGTAGCCCTTGTGTTTGGTGTCGAAGATGTACTAACCGTTACAACCTTTAGGTTGCCTTCTGACAATGTTCCCGTATTTTGGTCAAGCGGGTTTAATGTTGGGAAGTTATTAGTCGGGCTATCCGGCACGACATCGTGTGCGGCTAGGTTGTTTGCAGTCCAGTCATTTGTGTTGCCAGATAGGTCATCACCTATTGCACTGCTGTCTGCGAATGAAAGGTAGAAGCCGTTAGTGCCATAACTACCGCTGTATGCTTTTGGCACCCAAATACCGTTTTTGGTTTCACCAAAATTTGACGGTTCAGCAGCCGTACCATCAACAAAATTAACTTCAGCTAAATACGCATCAAGTCGGTAGTCTGCGGTATTGTGATGTGTCTCCCCAATGTAATGAGCTAGTCCGCTTGTATTAACATAAAGGTCAGAATTTTGTGCGGGATAACCGTTAGTATTGGTTATATTTGTAAGCCTTGTGCCATTGACATACAGTCTGATTCTATCAGCAGCAGTGCTTTCCGTGGTATCCACAATAGTCGTGAACATATACCATCCAGACACATCACGGAAACTGTCTGTGCCTTCTACAATATAGTAGGTTCCGCCATCTAACCTTTCGTCTATAATTATGTAAAAACCATCAGTTACATAAAATTGGATTTCTACCCTTTTATTAAAAACACCACCGCCAGCAGCAAAAATGCCTGCCGTTCTAAACGCACCACTTGCGACAGGCATATTGCCTAACTTTATCCAAGTGTTAAAAGTCCAAGTTTTTTGATTGCTTGTTGATGATGGTGTGCGACTTAAATATGCACTTTCAGCAGCATTAAAACGGAGAGACTCGTTAATAGTGTAGTCGTAAAAACCACCACCCTGTCCTGATGATCCTGCAATAATCTGATTGTTAAACATTAGCTATAGTTCGCTGTAAATACGCAGTGGATTGAAGTTGATGTGCGGACTACATAGTCTATACGGTCAACCGCTGATGCTGTTGTGGTGAGTGTGGGCGCGGTGCCGCCAGCAAAGTCATAGCTAGTGCCGTAAGATAAAGTACGAGAGCCTGTGCCGTCCTGCACAATGAAGATAGAACCAGTCTGCCCAACAACCATGTTGCTCGGGTTGGCTAAAGTTCGATTACCGCCGAGAGTTACCGTAAAGTTTTGATTTGCACCAAAGTCTGGCGTGATTGTAGCACCATCTGACAGTGTGCCAATCTCCACAGCGTATCGTCCCTCAAGCTGATCGCTACTGGTGGTTTCTCCGAGTCCGGTTACTGTTGATCCAGACACAATAGATTTTACAAGTCTTGCCATATCAGCCTCTAATTAGTGAGCGAGAAGTCACTGCTTGTCGCATCAAACCTTGTGAACGGAACTTTTTGATCTGCGTTCAATGGTATGTTTTTTACGGTCCCATCCGATCTAATGAATGGCACCCGCGCCGAAGTAAAGTAGCTACTTAAATTTGCTACGTTAAACACATCATACACCATTACTTCAACAACGTCACTGGCTGCAAGTGCACTCAGTCCGCTGATGGTATTAGCTGTGTTAGTATTATAATCTGACCCAGAGATAAGCTGTACACCGTTTAACAGAACGTCAATATATTCTCCGTCTGTGTAGGTGAGTGTTTGACTGTTATCGTCAGCACCAGAAATAGATGTCTCACTGCCCGAAGCAGTGAATACAAAACGCTGGCGAAAGCCTTGTGTTGGGGTTTTACCTAGATAAGACATTCACACACCCTAATACAATAATGACACGCCAAGCACCCTAGTAACTTTAGAGCCGCTAGATTGATTAGCAAAACTAATTTTATATTTAGGCTGATTACCAGCAGTTACAGCCACCGCATCAGACTTAGCTACTTTAATTGTACTGCTTAAATTAGGCGCAGAGGACAAGGTAACGGTTGAAAAATTAGACCCAGCATCAGCAGATACTTGTGCTACCAAGTCTGTGTTTAGAGAGGCCGTACCGCTAGAATCTTCGTACATAATTACTATGCTTACCTTTGAAACATTGCTGGGCGCGGCCTGAGTAGCAGATGTAAAGTTACCTGTGGCGTTAGCTATTGAAGCCGTGCCAATTCTATATTGAACACTTGAAGCAGAGTTTCCGTGACCCCCCTGTCCCGGTAGGGCGATAAACATCGCGTTACTGTTAGTAAAAGTTGTTGTGCCTTGAAGCGTGCCTGTGTCTTTGTCGCCATCATAAACACTAAAAGTATTGTTTGGGTTTCTAACAATAGTGGCTTTATTGTTGCTGTTTACTTTCAAATCGGAAGCGTTAAAAAGACCCGTATCACCACTACCTGTTCCCTGCGTAACATTATTTGTTGGCACCCCACTAGAGCCGCACCTAACAGAGAGAGCATCTGTTAAATTGTTCATAGTGCCTAAAGCCCAAGTAGCCACATTTCTAGGATTGCTACTGTTATCTGTGGGTCTTGTTGAGGAACTAGCAAGAACTACAAAAGGTCCATAACCAGATCCTGCGCTGTGCGTGAAAGTAAACTCATATGGTGTACTAGCAGGAAATTCTAAATCAGTTGTACCACCAAGACTTATAGGGCCACCATCTTCATCAGGGGAAGTGGAGTGACTCCAAGTGCCATCACCAAATGTCCAAGAACCCAAACTGCCTTTGTTCCAGTTGTCGTTTACAGTATTGGTAAATGAACCCGTGCTAAAAAAACCATCATCTACTGTCGCAACGTGTTCGCTACCTGTGTTTCTTCTACAGTTGCTGGTCGTATCTATACCTGTGGCATCTTCAAACTGGTCAACAAAAGCGTTGTCCATCTTCAATGCACTACGGTTGTCGGCGCGGATGGAGTCAAACGCAACAAGGGCCAAGTCTGCTGATGTGGCAAGACCTCCGCCTACTGACAGTCCTTCTGTTCTAATTTTACTAAGAGCCATTTATTCCCCCGCGTCCCAAGCTCGTTTGTCTTCGTTCCATCTGTAATTACCACCATCAGTCGGATGCTCTACTGGTGGCTCCCATACATATGTGTCAGTATTTAATGTCCAGCTATCAAAAGGCTTTGGAGCATAAAAACCAGTGCCATCATACGAATATCCAATGCCAGCATAATTTTTTCTAAAAGCCGTACCGCCATCAGCTTTTCCGTTTGAACCGTAATGAACATTTCCAAAAGTATTATAGCTAGTTCGTTTACAGACTTGCCCCCGAATTGCAGAATAATGACTTTCCCAATCAATACCATCTGAGCCTTCGTCTTTGCCAACAATAACTTCTGTTACAATGTTGTCCTTATTTAAAAAAGCATAGTGTGCCATAGTTAACTCCAACTCACATTGCCAGTTCCAGCAGTAATTGAACTTACTTTATCATTGCCATCTGTTGCCGTAGATATAGTAAGACCACCACCGGGATTTGAAATAGTAAATGAGTTTGAGTATCTTAAAATCACAACACCACTACCGCCAGCACCACCTGCATTATATGGAGCAGAGGACGAACCCGCGTTACCACCACCACCGCCTGTGTTAGCTGTTCCTGCTGTACCTACGCCGCCACCGCCGCCTTTACCATTACCACCGCCATCTGTAGCAACACCCGCAGTTGCATTATCGGAACCACCAGCACCACCGCCACCTCTGCTAACAGCGGAGCCTGTAATGCTTGAACTTAGACCTGCACCACCATCACCAAATCTGTTTGACGCAGTTCTAGCAGTACCACCCCCATTAAAGCCAGTTGAACCAGCACCGCCGCCGCCAGCAGAGCCAGCACTGCCTGTATTACCTGTGCCACCAGCAAAACCCTGATTAGACGTGCCAGCAGCACCTGACCCCGATTCAGCAGAACCACCACCAGAACCACCAACTTGTGCATCATTAGTTGTGCGACCAGAGCCACCACCACCGCCTGTAGATGTTATTGTGGAGAATACAGAATTAGAGCCGTTTGCACCTTTACCCTGATTTGTACCGCCAGCACCGCCAGCACCCACAGTAACAGTATAATTTGTGCTTACATCTAAACTTAAAACTGTTTCAGTAGAACCTCCACCACCAGAACTTTCGCTAGCATAAGAATTTCTATAGCCACCCGCACCGCCGCCACCGCCACGATTTGAGCCGCCACCAGCACCACCAGCAATGACTAAGTATGAGACAGTTAATGGTGGATTTATTGTTCCACTTCCTTCACCTACATTTCTGAAAGTGTTGTCATCAGTTGTTGCGTCTGTGCAAACAAACATATCACCAGTTGTTGTGTTTACAAATACATCTCCAAGTGCCGCATTTGTTGTAGCTGTTGGGTTACTTGCAGACTTTGTTATAGCTGCACTTGAATCAAGTTTAGCAGATGTTACAGAGCCATCTTTTAACATAGCCGTGGTAATGCTATTAGCAGCAGGATTTATCGTTTGTTGTGCCGAACCTTGAAACACAACATAAAAATCATCAGTGCTCGCTACGTTACCTGTCATCGTTAAAGATGTTCCAGCAACAGTATACGCTACACCCGGCTCTTGGCGGACATTATTTACAAAAACTTCTATGTCTTGATCGCCACCAGCGGAATGGTTTAGCGTGTAGTTTACTCCACCATTGCCTGTTATGGTCTGCTTTGGTATTTCTGAAAATGCTTTGGAAAGCGGATTACCTTGATATGGCATTAGCTGATCTCCAAAACACTCAATGTCGTATCCGCGCTGTTGGCTGTGTCTGATTGAACTTTTAGAACATCCGATGCTTCCATAACTATTTTTTGATCTCCACCGATTGGTACAAATGATGATCCAACTGGTATGGGCGCATCTTTGATAAGGAACACATTGTTCCCATCATTGTTTTCAAACTTAACATCTACAGTGATCTGGGAAGTGGCAATGTTTGCTATTGTCATCCCAATGATAGTTGTTTCCGTGCTAGCTGGACATGTGTATATGGTCATGTCTGTGTTAGCGTTAGTGCTAGAACCGTCGAATGTCTTTGTCTTAAAAGCGTTTGCCATTTTATTATCCTAACGCGATGGCGAATGCCAAGCTGTTGTCTGTGAAATTGACTATGTTGCCGCTGGCATCGTTGAACACCATTTTTTCTCCGGGCATCGTGCAGAATATTGTACGAGTCCCAGATCCCCAACTAATCTTACCGTCACCAAACGTAAGCGATGTATTGTCCGCAAGTGAAACGGCAGTGCTCAAAGCAATGTTGTTCTGATTTGTAACTGTTGATACAGTTACAACACCAGAAATTCCTGTGCCTCTTACGCGCATACCAACCGCTATCGTGCCACTATTGTTATCTAAGACCACGGCTGTTGCCGAACTTGTAGCGCCGTTTACAAGAGCGGACGCTGTAGCACCACTGCTTTCAAATATTGTGTCGCGTGACAAAGTTGTGCCAGAGGCGGTATATGTGCCGAGTCCTACTTCAAAGTCCGTGCCGTCTGTGCATGAGTAATAGGTTGTGTTGCTGTTACCTATTTCAGCAAAAGAATCAAAACCAGCAAGGGCACCAGCAAGTGTTAACGTACCAGTGCCTGTTGTGGTTGTGGTTTCCTTTACACGGTCCTTGATTACTAGGGCCATTACTTCAACTCAATACTTAGATTACCCGCGTTTATACGGAAGATGTCACCTGCCGCAACTGATTTACTCGCGTCAAGCGCACCAACAAACAAAATATTTGAACCGTCAAACGTAAGCACAGCATTATCAGATAGTGTTACAGCGGTATCCAAAACAATAGCGGCTTGACTTGTAACAGTCTGCACTCTTACCACACCACTTGTTGCGCCAGTGATACCTGTTCCCGTTACAATGTCACCAACTGCGATTGTTCCATCGTTACCGTCAAGTGCTACGTTAGCAGAAGATGAAACTGCACCATTTACATTTGCATGAGCAATTTGATTGTCCGCTACAAAAGCATGTGTGACTGTATAACTAGCGGCAGTGCCTGCGGCAGCAGGAAACTCAACATTGTTGTCGTTGATGACTCGTTGTGCATCAGAGACAACTGTATCTGCGGCTGAGTGTGCGTAAGCTGTTGTGCTTGAAGCGCCGCGTGTACAACCTGTTAATGTATTTGTGCCGTCAAAGGTTAGTGCTACATTATCAGACACTGATATGGCAGGACTAACAACTAGATTGTTTTGATCTGTTACAGTTGTCACATAAACTGTGCCCGTAATACCTGTGCCAGTTACCTTCATACCAACTGCAATTGTGCCAGAGTTACCATCTACAACCAAAGCAGTTGCGCTGGACAAAGCACCATTTACGTCGGCTGTGGCTGTGCTTCCTTTACCAGTATAGGTAATGAGTTCATCGTCAATCGTAATTGTGCCTGTTGTTGGAAACGCCTCTGCATCTGCAACATGAATCTCAGTCGCGCTGTTAGTTGCAGCAAGACCAAGAGTTGATGTAGACTGTTTCCAATTTGCTGAAGTTACTTGTTGACGGGTGTAGTTAGCATCATCTGTGTCAATCTGAACTTCTGTCAAATTACCTTTTTCAGCGCTGCTAACTGCGGTTGCTAGCCCAACATAAATACTATTCCCGGGCGTAGCAAAAGAAAGGGAATTGTTCTTGAATATAAAATCAAGGACCCTTCTCTCTAGATAGGTGGTTGCTGCGTTTGATGTTGCCATCGTATTTTACTCCTAGTTAAGTGCGTGGCCTATCAGGTAGACCTCTCCTGTAGGCATCGCTATTCTCTCTAGCTTCAGCCAAATCCTTCAACCGTTGTATTTCTTGTGCGAACCGCTGCTCATAAAGCTGCATCATATCCGCTTCGCCTTTCATGTAAGTATACGCTTCCACTAAAGAACCGTAAAGTAACACGTTTGGCGCATTATCACTAAGCCAACTTTTAGCAGAATCTGCTCCAGCAGTGATGCTGGCAGGGCGATAGTAATAATGAAGTTCAACTGTATAAGCTATATTTGGTGTAGGCCCTAAGATAAAATTATCTACATCAAAAATTCCATAATACTCTGGTCTTCCTGTAGCCCCGTAATCTATGCTGTATTGCTGCACAAAGTTTACATCTTTGAATTCTACAAACTGTTTGTGATTAGCTGTGGTAATTTGCAATGAAAATGGAGCTAAATAATCTGTTGGTACGTTTAAGTAGGGGTCGTCAATAGTCAACGTGGAAGTAGCATTCTTACGAAATAGCTCAAGATCTACGAGTGTAAATACACGATCTTCTGCGCTGCGTATAAACACAGGAAAGTTATTCACGAAAGATGTCTCCGTGTTTTCAGTAAAATCTTGAATAGCTGTTTTTAATTCTGCATATGTAAAAGACATCTTTATGTTCGCTATACTATTGTTATGTTTCCAACCATGCTGCTATGAACTGTGCACTGATACACTAGAGACGTATCACTAGGCTCATGTGGTACAATAAACTGTGTCAATCCTGTGGTGCTGTTATAGTTATCTGTAACACCTGTTGTAAAGGCAGAACCACCAGATGATGTTCTTATCTGTAAAGGATGACTACTAACATATGATGTATTATCTATCAGATATGTGTGCCCTTTGTAGAAGGTAAAATTGGGATTGTTACCAGCGGTGGCCCCCGGCCCAGAAAACTGATAAGCAGATCCAGTTGCCGCAGTTGTTGTGTATGTGGTCACAGGACCACTGGTTTCATCATTTAACTTAATCCAGTTGCCGCCGTGAGCAAAGTAAAGACCACCCGTTGCATGAACATGTGCTACGGCCCCGTGATATGTTGATGCACTAGGTAAATCGCTAAGAGCAGCATAGTAGAACACTATTTTATTAGCGCCAGAGCTAACATCCAAAAGACCATTTGCATCTATAATATCTGTTAACACACTAGAGCTATTGCCTAACGCCGCGTAAATTTCATCAAAATTATCGTTTATTTTATCCGCACCAACACGAAGAGTGTCGCCAGTACCATCGTTTGCAGTTGTACCGATCCCTATCGCTTGTTTCGCCATTTAAGCCTCGTCAAAAGTTTTGTTAGTCGCGTCGAGTGTAACACTTGTTGAATCAAACGTCGATGCGGCTGTAGATGATGCTGTTCCGGGCGCAACAGTTATGTTAACTCCACCCCCTCTTACACTACCAACAGATGCTGTGCCAACCGCAGCTATTGTGTAAGAATTAGAATCTACAACAGTAATTGAATATCCAGCGGCCCTTTGTAAATTAGCAGAGGTAAACCCGTCAAATGCATTTACTTTGCGAAAGATAACAACGTCTGATGTGCTACGATTATGGGAAGGCTCAAATACAGTTATAACTGAAGACCCAGCCGTTCCTGATTGAAGAGGATTGGGGATTAAAAGAAGTTTTTGTCCCTCTGTTTCAGTTCGTTGATCTGGTCTAGGTTGAAACAAAGCCTGCGGATCGGGTCCGGGGCGAATAGGTTCAAGCTGTGGGTGTTTTTCCTCATACTCATCTGGCCCCACTTTTAATCCATTCCACTCAGTAAGCATGTCTGACAGGCGGTATCTAAAACCGGATCTGTCTGAGTAGCCCCAAGCTTTTTTACCTGAAGCATACCGAGCCATTAATTAACCCTCAGATACTGTATGCTAGGCTGTATCTTTAAAGGCACACGATCTTCGTCTTCTGCCGCTGCACGTTGGAACTCTTCCTCGTATATTGATTTCAACAACTGAACGCGATCTGGTGCTTTTTTAACAGACAGGTAATACGCCAGACCAGCTACCATGCAAGGATAGAAGCGAAAGGGTAGGTCGTTTGTATTAGCTAACGTGTCAGCATCTTCGATACGAGACACATAGTAGTACACTAAAGTATCTGTAGAATTCTCTGGTGTAGCCCACAATGTTATTTCTGGTATGATCTTACGATTGTAGTAATACTGACTGGGACGACCTTGCGTTGTTTTATTGGGTATCGCTAAATACTCTGCTCTAGACATGCGTGTTAGTTCTGTATCTACGCCACTACGACGAAGTACAACTTCTAACAGATCAGTATACGTTGCGTTAAACGCATAGGTAGCTGTTCCCTGAGTTAGAGCTTGCGTGGCCTGCTTTACTGTCCATAAATTCAGGCCACGATTAGCCCAATCAGCAAACATTAGATTAAGGGAGCGACGTGCTGTTTTAGCATCGTAGCCCGTGCGTAGTTCAAGACCGCACCGCTCGTATGCTTCTTCAATAACTTCTGCTACATCTAGCTCAAAGTTGTACGATCCTGAAGTTGCCATTTTACTTCTTCACTGCCTTGCCTTTTTTAGCCATAACAGGCTTTTTCATAGCACCGCCACCACGCATACGCTTCATGGGGGCTTTCATAGCACCGCCACCCATCATCTTTTTAGCGACAACTTTACCACCACCACGCATACGCTTCATTGCTTTTTTCTTAGCTCCGGGCATCTTCCCGTCTCCTTCTTCGGTTGAGTATTAAATTAATGTAGTCTTCCTTATCGTAGGTCTTATAATAACCCGTCTTCTCAAGTATTCTACTGGCATCGTCAAGTTCTGACAATCTCTGTATAAACACCATTGTGAAGTCTGTTTGAAAAGCTAGTAGCCATATATCTTTTTTGTTTGCAGCAAACCACTCATTCATAGCTACGCAAGCAGCTTCTACTTCTTCGTATGTCTGACTAGGCTCCTCTTCTAAACATATTATAACGGAATGCTTCTTCTTAAACTTCTTGCATTTTTTGGCTACAGTGCGCCATAAGTCTTCTTTGTCTGTGCACTCTATAACCAGCAGCTTACCATCCTTCAGGGCTTTCTTTGCAAAAGGGCAAGGCGCATATCCTACCTCTGGATCAATCACACTTAAATCGTTGTGAACCCACTCCTCTATGAGTTTACGCATTCTAGACTCGTCTAGTTTTTCTGCCTCTTGTCGGCATTTCCAAAGCGCCAGCCATCTCCTTGCGTGGGCAAACAAGATTCACTGATTTACCCCTTCTTGCTTTTATTACGCCTTTGCCTATCAAAATATCTTTTTGAGTTACTTTACCGTCACCACTTAAATCTGGAAATTTTTTTGCCATTATCTCTTCTTCCTTCTTACTGCTTTTACACGTCTTGGTTTACCCGCTGGCTGACCTAATCTTTTCTTCTGCGCTATTCTACTACGCTTTTCAGCGGCTGTCATTTCGCTCCCTGTTTTGGGGGTTTTAGAACTGATACGTTTGGAGGGGCGGCAATATGGAGTACCCCGTTTTTCACCCTTGCGACGCCCACACGGTTTCCCCGTGCGTTGGTCCGTCCACTTCTCCTTGAACCATCTTTTGAGCGCCAACCCACTTTTTGTTTTCCTTACTGCCATATCTTTTCCAAACCTACAAAACGACTGTAAACAACAAAACAAATAAACCAAAAGTCATAAGTATAACAGCCCCAATCAAAACAACTTGCTGCATGGTTTCTTCAAATTCTTTTGCCTCTTGTAGCTTTTTACGGCGTTCAGCAGCAGCCTGTTCCTTTGCCTGTTGTATACGTCTTGCTCTTTC
>Ga0160423_10000301_pt1 | contig 39497 bp, 28 predicted proteins | sample CRUFie14St8metaG_FD_108191 | JGI IMG/M metagenome (GOLD analysis project Ga0160423, IMG submission 108191) | Marine microbial communities from the Costa Rica Dome - CRUD Field 142mm St8 metaG | ecosystem: Environmental > Aquatic > Marine > Oceanic > Photic zone | place: Costa Rica: the Eastern...
ATTACGCCCGAACTGGTTCTCGCCGGCACGATCGCGCACGAAATCAGCCATTTTGTGCAATATCGATACGGCCCCAATACAAGGTGGTTAAAAAAGTGCTACCGCAAACCTCATGGAGAGGGATTTCGGGATATCTATCGAATACTGCGATCAAAGGTAGTAAACCCACATCTCCAAGATGCGTGAAAGATCAGATTAGTTGCTCGATCCATGCCCGTATTTTCATCCAGACCGCAGAGCAGGTGAGCCCAGATCACTCTCCAAAAAAAATTGGAGAGCGTCCATCAAGGATACTTCTATGAGTGTGGCGCCACTCCAAAGCGAGCTTGCATCGCGACAGCACGCACATTTGGGAACATAATCCCCACCTATCAGACTCCTCGAGCCCTCAATCTTATGGAAGTTGATCCTACCGCCGCGGGCTTTTGCCCTGCCAAACTCAGCAAACTCGATCATCACCTGATCAGTCATTATATCGAGCCCAAAAAAATATCAGGCTTCAGCCTGAGAATTGTGCGCAGGGGCCAAGTGGCGCACAACGCATCCGTGGGCGTCATGGATATTGAGCGCGATAAGGCGATGCACGACGACACCATCTTTCGCATCTATTCCATGTCCAAACCTGTGACGTCCGTCGCGCTAATGATGCTGCTGGAGGAAGGCCGGTTCCAGCTGACTGACCCTGTCTATAAATTCATACCCTCTTGGCGTAACCACCGGGTTTGGGTCGAAGGTGAGGGGGACACAATGGTGACGCGTGCACCAAACGCGCCAATGACCGTACAGCACCTGCTTTGCCATACGGCGGGCCTCACATACGGCGGCTTTCTCCCCGGGCTAGAGCTGCCCGTCGACCCAGCTTACGCGGCAGCGGGTATATCCAGAGCGGGTACCGACACCCTGCAGGAGTTTGTGGAAAAACTCGCAGAGGTACCGCTCCTCTATGAGCCGGGATCGCGATGGAGCTACTCCATGAGTACCGATGTGTGCGGCTATTTGGTTGAGGCGATATCGGGCCAGCCCTTTGAATCTTTTCTGCAGGACCGGCTCTTCGGCCCCCTCGATATGCCCGACACAGGGTTCAGTGTTTCTGATGTGCAATTGGATCGTTTTGCCGCCTGTTATGAGCGCGCACCAGACAAATCTCTCCGTCTTCAGGACGACCCGGAAACAAGTCGCTATCGCTGCGCACCGAGGGCGCCCTCTGGCGCGGGCGGCCTGGTCGGCACAGTCAGTGACTATGCTAATTTCTGCGAAATGCTGCTCCAAAAGGGACAGTTTCGGGGGAAGCAGATTATCGGCCGGCCCATTTTAGAGCTGATGACGCGCAATCATCTTGGCAATCAATCGCTGTCACAGATGGCAGTCGGCGGGTTTTCAGAGACCAGTAACGACGGCGTGGGCTTTGGATTGGGCTTTGCGACTACGATGGATGCCGCGTCGTCGGGCACCGTTGGCGAGGGCGACTTCTACTGGGGTGGTCTTGCCTCGACGCTGTTCTGGGTCGATCCCATTGAGGATCTCTACGCCATTTTCATGACACAGCTAATCCCCTCCTCCACCTTCAACTTCAGAGGGCAAATCAAAAATCTGGTTTATGGAGCGCTATCTTGAGCGCCTATTGATTAACCGTCAGGGCAACCAACTGACCGGCTTCACCAGGCGCTCCTGTAGCTACAACGATGTATTGCTGAGCGCCGATCGCATAGGTCATGGGCACTCCTGTCTGGCGCTGGCCCAGGTCTACCTCCGCGAGAACCTCCCCAGAGCGCTTGTGATGAGCTCTGAACATTGAGCCTCCCCATCGCGCGCCATACATACCCGCACCCTCCCCCGAGAAAAGCAGCGTTTTAGTGACGAGCAACGCGGACCGGTCATCGTTGCCGGTGTCGGGAATCACTACGCCAGCCAGCTGCGGGTGATTTTTAATCTCCTCCGGGGTTCCACTGTTCGGGCGCTGCCAAAGCAACCTGCCGGTGTTCATGTCCAGCGCGCTGATCCAACCCCATGGCGGCTTGAGTAGGGGTAGATCGAAGGGCCCGTCGAGCACCGCATCTTTCAATACGTAGCGCATGGAAGACCGGTCAGGGTCGCTGATGAGCCCCACCACCTCCGGTGACACTGCGTAAGAGACATACATGAGCCCTGTCTCGGGATCGGCCACCGCACCCTGCCAATTGGCACCGCCTACCGAGCCGGGCAGAACCAGAGTCCCACCATTTTCCCCATTCACCAGAGTTGGCGGCGTGTAGAGCGGCCCCAGCGTATAGCCCGAAACAATCCGCCGCGCCTCGGCATGAATTTCTGATGTCAGATCATTGAGTTGGTCAGAGGTGACCCCAGTGCGACCAAACGGCTCAGGTAGTGAGGGTATCGGTTGCGTTGCCGCGGTTTGCTCACCGGGGACGTCACTCTGCGCAACAGCGACCTCATCTATGGGCCATACCGGCGCACCTGTGCGGCGATCAAACACAAATGTCAGTCCCTGCTTGGTGATCTGCGCAACCGCGGGAATCTCTTTGCCCTCCACCGTGATATCGAGAAGAACGGGCGGCGCAGGCGGGTCGTAATCCCAGATAGGATGATGCACAGTCTGAAAATGCCAGACCCGCTGACCGGTCGAGGCGTCGAGACACACCAGGCTTTGTCCGTAGAGGTTGTCGCCGAGTCGGTGGCCGCCGTAATAGTCGCTGGTCGGCGCCTCGACCGGAAGGTAAACGTAGCCGAGCGCTGGATCAGCGCTCATTGGTGCCCATACACCTGCGTTTCCGGTGTACTCGGCGGAGTCGCCGCCCCAGGATGCAAAGCCACTCTCCTCGGCAGTGGGAATGGTATTAAAACGCCAGCGCAGCTCACCCGTATTAACGTCATAAGCAGTGACTTTCCCTTTGAGCGCCTCGGGCGATTCCGGCGCACCGCTGAAGGTGAACGCAGCGCCTACGATCACCACATCATTCACAACAATCGGAGGGGAACTGGCACCAATAGGTGCTGTGACGGGGTCCAGCGCCACGCCCAGCTGTAGTTTGAGGTCGACGATGCCGCGCTCCCCGAAGTTGGAGCGAAGTTGCCCAGTGCGAGCATCGAGTGCGATCAGCTGATACCCCGGTGAGATCACAAAAATAGTGTCTCGGTCTGCACGGCGGTGAATGGCGACGCCCCTGCCCGGCCCCTTGCGCGGCGCATTGTTGCCCCGCTCCCCCTCGTCGAGGCGATACATCCACATCGTCTCGCCCGTTGTCGCATCGATGGCCACAACAGCGCGCCGCGCGCCCGCGGTGGCATACAGCACGCCATTCGCCATGAGAGGCGTCACCTGATAGTTAGGCCAAGGGGATGCGCCAAAGTTGTCGGACTTCCAGCGCCACGCCACCGCGAGATCAGCCACGTTGCCCTCATGGATCAGGTCGAGTGGAGAGTAATTCGTGCTGTGTGGTGTGCCGCGGTGATGCAACCACTCTGCCACAGTGCCCGACAGAGCGGAGATAGTGGGTAGTGGCGGCTGTTCCACCGTACTCGGATACCCGAGCGCAGCGCTGTGTGCGAACTGCGACTTCAGATCCAGATCTACTGCACTCGCGGCATAACCATTTTCATACAGCATGAAGGCCAAGATCGCCGCGTAATCGCGCACGACCAAGCCGCCGGGATTAGTGGACGGCATACTCGTCGTTGTGAGGTCGAATAGCTGCGCTGCCGCGCGTGAAGCCCAGCGCTCTTGAAACGCTGTACCCGAGAGCGCCGGTCCCGACTCATTGCCCAGTAGATTCATTCCATGACAGCTGGCGCAGTGCTCAGCATAGAGCCCGCTACCTTCGGCTGCCTGGGTCAAGCTGTAGCTTGCCACTGGCGTGGCAGCGCCAGCGATAGCAGTTACCCAGAAGATTGGGCTGACGAAAATTAAAAAGCCGACAAACAGCCCGCGCTTGAGTTGACGTGCGGTCATCTCGCCAGCACCTCCAAATGAGCCAGGGTTGAATCAGCCAGTGCCCGGAGATCATAACCCCCCTCTAAAGTTGACACGATCCGGCCCTTGGAGAATTGCTCTGCCAGGGCGACGATCTCTCCAGTCACCCAGGCAAAATCCCTTTCTTCCAGATTAATGTGTGCCAAAGGATCCTCGCGGTGGGCGTCGAACCCCGCCGAAATCAGAATGAGATCAGGCTCGTGCGCCTCCACCGCCTGCCACCAGGAGCCAGAGATCGCTCGCCTGAAATCATTGCCCGACGCACCTGCGGCCAACGGCGTGTTAACAATATTCGGCGCCACCACATCCTGGAGCCGATCAGGGTAATGGGGGTCCTGGAAACTGGAACACACCAGAATCTCAGGGTGCTTCTGGCACAAATCGACCGTGCCGTTCCCGTGATGCACGTCAAAATCCAATATCGCCACCCGATCAATGCCCGCCAAGCTCAGCGCGTTGATCGCCGCGATCGCGACGCTATTCAGCAGGCAAAATCCCATGGGTGAATCGAACTCGGCGTGGTGACCTGGTGGCCTCACCGCGCAGAACACTCTGGCTTCATCGTCTGCGACAACATCTTTGACTCCCTGCCAGACTGACCCTGCAGCCCGCAATGCAGCTGCCATACTCGTTGGACCCATCCAAGTATCAGGGTCCAATGCTGTCAGTCCTTCTTCAGGGTTTGATTGTCTCAATCGTTGTAACAGTTCGGGGTGATGGGCTTGGCGCACCAATTCATCTCCAATCGGAGAGGCCTCGAGCACGGGATGGTCCTGGGTGAAACCGGTTTGCTCGAGATGCGCCAGAAGAAAGGCCAGGCGGTCGGACCGTTCTGGATGCCCCTCGGGTGTTTGATGGCTTATGCAATCAGCATGGCTATAGAGTCGCACGATTAATCCGTCTTAAGGACCTCGCAAGACCATAAGCCTATACGGGCTAGGAAACGTGGGGCAACTCTCGACGGAATAAAAGGCCCAGCGGGGCGAGCTGTCCAGGTTATGGCGGAGAAGGAGGGATTCGAACCCTCGATACGCTATTAACGTATACTCCCTTAGCAGGGGAGCGCCTTCAGCCACTCGGCCACTTCTCCGGAAAATAGAAACAAAAGCTTACGTTGCGTTATCTGGCCCTTGAGCCTCGTTGGCTACAAAAGTGGCTCCACACGTAAACCCTAGTTTACGACGACGCGAGACTACCACACCTTCCGACGTTGACGATATCACATGACCGTTTAAGTTCATGGTGGTTGCTGCCTACTCGAGCCCGGCCCGCCCACTCCCAACCAGCGGCGGCACATCACGCAGAAGCCATTGCAACATTTGCTGGCATTTCTTGAATGGGATTAATAGTGGAGTTGGCGTTTAACCTTTAACCTACTTGGTGGCTAGTTATCATGGCTAATCCAGCGGTTTGCCGCTGTGATCATATATACCAGTCGAGCTTCGAAATAGTTACTGAGGATCTCGCTCGAACTGCCTATACTCTCTCTCAGCTTAGGACATGGTAGATACGGTGTGAGGTGTATTCTTCACATAGGAACCGAAAAGACGGGCTCCACATCGCTCCAAACCGCGCTGAGCGCTAACAGAGAACACCTCAGCGAGAGAGGAATTCTTTATAGTGAAGCGGCTGGATCGCTGAATAGTCGAGCGCTAGCCGCCGCGTTTTGTCAGTATTCGTCCGACGATAACTATCTGGCACGTTTGGGGATAGGAGATGTCACCCAACACACTGTCTGGCGCACTGATCTTTTAGATAAAGTCCGCAAGGAAGTGGTTACAGCCCAGACTAGTCACGACACGTTTGTAATATCTTCGGAGCACTTTTCGTCACGACTCGTCAGTGAGGAACAAATTGCATCCCTCAAGAGCTTCTTGCTTACGCTGTTCACAGATATCGATGTTGCTTGCTACCTCAGACGGCAAGATCGCATGGCAGTTAGTCGACACAACGAGGTTTTGCGCGCGGGATTTGCTGAACAAATACTTCCCAATGTGCAGACCTCGGAGAGGTTGCCACTGCTATTCGATTTTGACGCACTACTGAGAAGGTGGTCGGAGTTAGCGGGGCAAATAGCGCTAAAGCCGAGAATTTTCGACAAAAAAGCCCTGTTGGATGGCGATGTTGTAGACGATTTCTCTAAAACTTTCTTGCATACCAGATTGCCTGAGAGACCGCAGCGGCAAGCCAACGTCTCACTGAGTAAACCTGCACAAGATGCTCTTCACATGTTCAATACAGCAATGGGGCCACAGAACAGGCAAGCTTTGAGTCAGGCCAGGAGAAAATTGTCGCAATATTTAGAGATACATGCGCCGGGCCGCGGGCGACAACCAACTGTTGATAAAGCGAGAGAGTTCTATGCTTTATTTAAGCAAGGAAACGATCTAGTCGCGCGCACTTACTTTAAAAAAGATGTCTTGTTTCCGGAAGACTTCGATTCTGAATATCCCAAAATAGAAGATTCAAAACATCACAGCGGCGCTCACTTACTGGTGCAATATTTCGAGCACTTAATTGAAGCACCACCTGAATCACTGTCCCTGGAGTAGGCGCGAGGGAACTGGCTATTGCCAATGCTTATGCCCTGGCAGGCTGCAGATGGCGGCAACCTGTCTCGCAAGCACATCTAATCTGCGCGCTCCCCGGGTACTGGAGCTCGACCCCCTCGTCTACTCGCCTGGTCACATGTTGATTGGCATTACCCCTTTGATGAGAGCTTTGATCGATTTCCTTAAATTGAACTGACGCCCAATAGCGCATTGAGCTGCCGAGTTAATAAACGACCTCAATCACAATTCATTGCTCGAATAAAAATCCGAGAACTATTGAGAATAGCTATTCGTCCCAACCCATCTCGCTATTAAAGCCAATCAGACAGATGAAAATTCAGCGATCAGACGCGAGCGTAGCTTATTGATAATGAGATTTGTTATCATTTGCGGCCGCGCTACCCGTGAGCGTCATTTATGCAGTCTTGGAGAGTAAAAAATGAGAGTTCTGTTTCTAGTAATCATTTGTCTGACAGCTATTTCAGGAGCGGTAAACGCGCAGGATCTTTCCTGCCCGAGTACTGTAACGTTGAACGGTGGAACGCTTGAAGTAACGTCAGACAACTCCGGTGACGACACCGAAAGTCTGCAGTGCGCAATTGATTTTGCAATAGAGGCGGGTTTTCGCGATATTTTCCTCTCCTCAAGTGCCTATGATATTGGTGCTATAAGCGCCAGTGGTTTCCGAGGAGATCTCCGCGGCAAAAGCAAAGGAGCCACAGTTGTCAGCATAAAGAACGGGGTTCTGAATTGCTCCGATGCGATGGGCGCTGCAATAGAGTTTCAAGTCGGCAACGTGTCTGTTCGCAACATGACGATCTCAGTCGATTCACCATGCTTCGGTGGAGGCGAGGGAACTGCCGCATCAGTTATCGCGTTCCGTTCTAATGCAGCCAACTGCGCGGATAGAACCGTATTCGGAAACGTTGACCGCGTGGTAATCGCTGGCACAGGTCCGAAGGGCTCTGACACCGTTGTTGGAATAAACGTAGATGTAGCACCAGGCTGTAGCTCTGATCAAAAAGTGCTGGGAACGCTTAAAGTGAACAGATCGGAGCTGCGCGATTTGGAACTCGGCGTGCAAACCTCCATTGGCGGCGGCGGGCAGGTTGACATTAACTACAATTCGTTGGCCCGGGTCGGTCTTCCCATAAGCTTTTTGGATGCAAACCAAAGTACCACCATTCTGGCCAATAAGATCACCTTTAATGATGTGAATACATATAACCCGCTCACGGGATTGGGTATTACAGCGATTTATGTGGCTAGCACCGCAGCGTCCCCGAATACCAACGCCACAACTATCAAAAACAACACATTTACGGACGGAGGGCTATCTGCGAACGGTACTGCTGTCCTAGTCGGTCAAGCTGAAAAAGGTATAGACCATAAAATGGCAATTACCGGCAACACTTTTCAAGGTCGCTCAACAAATACTGCCGGCGGTGGGCTGGTAGCAATTGACACCAAAGACGGCGTAATAAGCGGGAACACGTTTGTCTCTGCAGCGGGCTCCTGGATAACGCTCAGCTCTGGCGACATCTCTCAGTTTTTTGTCGGCCGAGAAGTATCAGGATGGGCTATCGTGGCCAACGAGTTTTCCGGGTCCACAGCGACCACAGATATTTCGCTCGGCGAAGGCACTTCTGGGGTCATAGTCGGCAGGTCCCAAGGCTTTCCAAAGGTCGATGACGTCACGGGGGCAAATGACATATTGGAGTCATACACACCGAGTAACACAGCAGTCGCCAAGCGTCCAAGATCAGTAGGGGCGGCAACATCACCGACAGAACTGTTCTATCAGCAGCTGTCGACGCTTATGCATTTAAACCCGTTACATGACTGACCAGGATCACCCAAGTGCGTTACTAAAAGTTACGGGGTCTGGCTAGTCGGGATTTTCCAAGTCGTTGTGAGCTCAAACCTCTTCCGATGCCCGGTGAGGTTGATCCCCTACTTCAAGATTGGAACTTTCTGATATGCGCTCGAGGATCTCCTCGCGATGCACGGCTACCTCTTTGGGTGCCTTCACGCCAATGCGAACCTGATTGCCTTTGACTCCAAGCACTGTAATCGTGACATCGTCACCGATCATCAGGGACTCACCGACTCTGCGCGTCAAAATCAACATGATTCACTTCCTTGTTCCAAGGCTCCCGCTATCTGGCGGCGGTTTCTGATCCCTGCCTACCGCTTCGGGTTGCTTACTCAATTTCAACCGTATCTAGGTCAAAGGCAGAATGAAGGCTACGCACGGCCAGTTCAAGATATTTTTCTTCGATGATCACTGAGATTTTGATCTCTGAAGTACTGATCATCTGAATATTCACACCGACATCTGCCAACGCCTTGAACATCGTGGCTGCCACACCGGAGTGGGAACGCATGCCCACACCCACTACCGACACTTTGGCGATATGATCGTCGGTCAGCACTTCACCCGCACCCAGTTCGGCTACCACTGGCGTTAGGACGGCCTCAGCCGCCTCCATGTCACTGCGCGCAACAGTAAAGGTAAAGTCGGTGGCATTTTCGCCGCGGCTGTTCTGTAAGATGACGTCCACTTCAATATTGGCCTCACCGACGGGACCCAGAATGCGATACGCCATACCCGGGTTGTCCGGCACGCCCACCACGGTCAATTTGGCCTCGTCGCGATTGAAGGCAATCCCGGCAATAACAGGTGCTTCCATGGAGGCATCCTCCTCAGTCGTAATCAGTGTCCCGGGGCCTTCTTCAAAACTGCTTAGCACCCGCAACGGAACTTTATATTTGCCCGCAAACTCCACCGAGCGAATCTGCAAAACCTTTGATCCCATACTCGACATTTCCAACATTTCCTCAACGGTGATGCATTCCAAACGCTTTGCCCCATCTACCATTCTGGGGTCAGTCGTATAAACACCGTCTACGTCAGTATAGATCTGGCATTCGGTCGCTGAGAGCGCCGCGGCCAAGGCCACTGCGGTAGTGTCAGAGCCACCTCGACCCAGCGTCGTCACGTTGCCGTCCACATCGACTCCCTGAAAACCTGCCACCACCGGCACACCGCCAGCGTCCAGCTCAGATTTCAACGTGTCCAGCTGAATATCCTGAATTCGGGCCTTGTTGTGCGCGCTGTCCGTCAGGATGCCCACCTGATTGCCACTGTAGGATTTTGCCCTCACCGAGCGCTCACCCAGCGCCATACTCAGCAAGGCTGTGGTGACTTTCTCGCCCGTGCTCAACAGAGCGTCTAATTCACGTGGCGTGGGGTTCGCTTGAATCTCCTTTGCAAGCCCTAGCAACCGGTTGGTTTCCCCGGACATAGCGGACACCACCACGACCACGTCGTGGCCCTCGCTTTTAAAGCGAGCCACTCGGTCGGCGACTGCGCCGATCCGCTCTACCGATCCGACCGAGGTGCCACCGTATTTCTGGACAATGAGCGCCATAACTCACGCAGTGTGTCTACGAAAGGGCGCGTATTTAACACGATTCGAGCCTCGCTGAGAACCAGCTTTGGTCATAGTGGCAAGCTTTTCAGCGTTCCTCTAGGCTAGGCGAATCACAATAAAAACTGCATGAGCCATGACTGAAGCCGACCCGCTCTACAACGACTGGATACACCAGCAGCTTCGCGTACAACCCGACGCGCTCGCGGTGCACGACCTGACCGATAACCGCGCCTTCACTTGGCGACAGTTCAACGACCGCGTCGATGCGTTGGCGCAGCGTTTGTGTGATAAGGGTATCAAGGTGGGCGATCGCATCGCCTATCTGGGGCTCAACAGCTCCGATGTGGTGGAGATCTTTTTTGCCACGGTGCGGATTGGCGCCGTCTATGTACCCCTTAATTTCCGACTCACCCCGCCGGAACTGGCCTTCATCATTGGCGACTGTACACCCTCCGCCGTTTTCTATGACCAATCGTTTCAAGCGGTCGTCGACGAGATCGATTCTGCGGTCATGCCAGATCTCATGGTTGCCTCTGCTTTAGATGGCACTGACAGCGCTTACGAGAGCTTGATCGGCGGCGACGCAACGACCGTCGAGCCTACTGCCGCTAACGCCGACACACTGTCAATGATCATGTACTCGTCCGGGACCACCGGAAAGCCCAAAGGCGTGATGTATACCCGCAGAATGATGCTGGCCTCTGCCCTCAACCTGCTACAACCGAGTGAGGTCAGTCCAGAAAGCCGCGTGCTGAACGTGATGCCGCTTTTTCACATTGGCGGCATGCAATTCACCTTGATGGCGGTAAAATTTGGTATACCGCATTTGATGATGCGGGGGTTTGACCCCGCCGCAATGCTTGCGGCTATCGACGACCGTGATCTGGGCATCACTAATATCGGCGGGGTACCGGCCATGTGGGGTGCCATGTCGCTCATGCCGAACATTGATGACATAGATCTCAGTCGCATTCGCGTCGCCGCAACGGGGGCTGAATCCGTGCCGGAACCCATGCTGAAAGCTTGGCAGGAACGCGGCATTCTTCTCCAGGAGGTATACGGCATGACCGAAACCTCGGGCGTCGTGTGCATGGCACAAAAAGCCGACCTTCCTGAGCACATGGGTTACGCCGGCCGCGCCCTGCCGTATGGCGACGTCAAGGTCATGAAGTCTGAAAAGGATGAGGCCGGGCCGGGTGAACTGGGCGAAATCTGGATGCGCGGGGCTTCGGTGACCCCTGGGTATTGGAATCGACCGGATGCCACCGCAGACGCATTTGTCGGAGACTGGCTGAAATCGGGTGACATAGGCCGACGCGATCAGACAGGCAGGCTGTCTGTAGAGGACCGCATCAAGGATATGTATATCTCCGGGGGGGAAAACGTCTATCCAGCGGAAGTCGAGTCAGTTCTGATGGCGCACCCCGACATCCGTGAAATCGCCGTGATCGGCGTGCCAGACGCCAAATGGGGAGAAGTCGGATGTGCTGTTATCGCGAGCATTAGTGGCGAGCCCGTGTCGTTGGAAGCGATCCACGGTCAATGCGAGGGCAATTTAGCGCGGTTTAAGTGGCCGCAGCAGGTGATTCATACCGAAGCGCTGCCCAGGAACAGCACGGGCAAAGTGCAAAAGTTTGTGCTGCGCCAGGAAATGGCCTGAGACGGATCTTAGATTTTCAGTTCGCCAGCAGTGACCAGACTGATTCTCATCAACCCAATTGACCTGCGATCCAATCGGGGAGAGATGCTAGAACTGCTGGCAAGGCCGCGATATCGGAACCGCCCCCTTGTGCCATATCAGGTCGCCCACCCCCTTTGCCACCGAGTTCTCCTGCAAAATGTTTAATCACGTCGCCAGCTTTGACCCGATCGGTCGCGTCTGAAGTCACACCCGCTACCAGCGCGATTTTCCCCTCTTCCACCGCTGCAAGAAGGATCACACCCGTGCCAAGCTTGTTCTTGCACTGATCAAGAGTATCGCGCAGCGTCGAGGCGGTGGCGCCCTCTATTTGCGCGGCAAGCACCTTGATGCCCTCGACCTCTACCGCGTCCTGCGTGAGGTCACCGCCCGTCGACGTCGCCAGCTTCTGACGCAGTCTGGCCGACTCTTTCTCAAGATTTCTCACCTCAGCCCGCAGTGCCTCGACTTTGCCAGAGGCCGTGTCCGGGGTAGCCTTCAACGCGCCACATACTGATTGCATTGTTTGCGACATCGTCGCCAAAAGCGCGAGCGCCGCCTCACCCGTCACAGCCTCAATACGTCGCACACCGCTTGCCACGCCAGATTCACCCGTGATCCAGAAAAGGCCGATGTCGCCTGTCCGCGAGACATGGGTGCCACCGCAGAGCTCTACCGAGAAGCGATCAGCGCCCATTGTCAGCACCCTGACTTCGTCGCCATATTTTTCGCCAAAGAGCGCCATGGCGCCCGCAGCGATAGCGTCATCCATACTCATCAGTTCGGTCGATACTTCTGCGTTGGCACGCACTTGGTCGTTCACCATGCTGGTGATGCTGGCAAGGGTCTCAGCGGATACCGGCTCGCCATGTGAGAAATCGAAGCGTAGGCGCTGGGAATCGACCAGCGAGCCCTTCTGTAGAATGTGATCTCCCAACTCCCTTCGCAGTGCCTCGTGAAGAAGATGCGTCGCAGAGTGGTTCAAGCGCGTCTTATTGCGCAAAGTTGCATCGATCTGGGCATCAACCCCGTCGCCCACCTTGATTGAGCCCGCCGTCACGGTCACGTGGTGCAGGTGGTGGCCCTGCGCCTTGGTGGTATCGGTGACATCTGCCGCCCCGTCGGCCGCCATCAGACGCCCACAGTCACCGACCTGCCCGCCGCTCTCTCCGTAAAAGGGCGTGCGATCCAGAATCACAACGCCGGATTGATCCGCCTCCAGCGACTTCCGCTCGGCACCGTCGATTAAAATCGCTAGCACAGCGCCTTCCGCTTGGTCTGTCTCATAACCCAGAAATGCTGTCTCGCCCTCAAGCGTGATGCTCTGGCTATAATCCACTTTGAACCCAGCATGATCCTGAGATCGTTGCCGCTGCGAGGCCATCGCCGCTTCGTATCCTTCAATATCCAGATTCAGCCCTCGCTCGCGGGCGATATCGTTGGTCAGATCAACGGGGAATCCATATGTGTCGTAAAGCTTGAAGACCACTTCACCCGGGATGGTCTGGTCAGCAATCTGCTCAAGCGCCTCCTCAAGAATGGCCATACCATTATCGAGTGTCCGGGCGAATTGCTCTTCCTCGCCCTGCAAAGCCGACGTGATTGCCGACTGCTGGGAAACAAGTTGCGGATACGCCTCGCTCATTTGAGCCGCCAAAGCGGGCACCAGCTCAGCGAAAAAAGGGTCCTTAGCGCCCAACTTGTTCCCGTGTCGAATAGCGCGACGAATGATGCGCCGCAGAACATACCCCCGGCCCTCGTTGCCCGGTACGACGCCATCCGCAATCAGGAACGCCGTGGAACGGAGATGATCAGCGATCACTCGCAGCGATTTGTCTTCAGTGTCGGTCGCACCCAGCTTTTTTGCCACCGCATTGATCAGCGCAGTGAACAAGTCAATTTCATAGTTCGAGTGCACGTGCTGCAACACCGCGGCGATGCGCTCTAAGCCCATCCCAGTGTCAACAGAAGGCGCGGGTAGCGGGTGCAGTTCACCCTGAGCGTCTCGGTTGTACTGCATGAACACGAGGTTCCAGATCTCGATATACCGGTCGAGATCATCATCCTCGCTACCCGGGGGGCCGCCGGGAACATCCGGCCCATGATCGTAGAAGACTTCTGAGCACGGACCACAGGGACCGGTATCGCCCATCTGCCAGAAATTGTCCTCATCAAGACGTGAGAGCCGCGCGGGATCAACCCCGATCTCGTCTACCCAGATCTTTGCCGCTTCGTCATCGCTGATGTGTACCGTGACCCACAGCCGCTCGGGGGGTAACTGCAGCGTCTCCGTCAAAAACTGCCAGGCAAATTGAATCGCCTCGCGCTTAAAATAGTCACCGAAACTGAAATTACCAAGCATTTCAAAAAAAGTGTGGTGGCGAGCTGTGTACCCCACGTTCTCGAGGTCGTTGTGTTTACCGCCCGCTCGAACGCACTTCTGCGCCGTCACCGCTCTCTGATAAGGACGTTGCTCTAGCCCCAGAAAGGTCTCCTTGAACTGATTCATACCCGCATTAGTAAACAGGAGCGTGGGGTCATCCGCCGGCACCAATGAGCTGGAATCCACGCGTGTGTGGCCGTGCGTCTCGAAATAACTGAGGAATGCTTCGCGGATTTCAGCGGTGTTCATACAGACTTCTCTTGCTTAGGTGGGGAAGGCGCGGCGGCTAATCAATTCAGATCAGCTGTCAGCTGGCCCTCGGTCATCTCGCGCCCAGCCAGAATATGAAGGTGAAGGTGAAAAACGGTCTGGCCTCCCCCTTCACCGTTATTGATCACGAGTCGAAACGCATCGCCTACACCGAGATCCTGGGCAACGCGACCCGCCACCAGCAATAAGTGGCCCAGTAGCGCCTGATCGTCAGCGGTCGAGTCCACCAGTCGGGGAATAGGCTTGCGTGGGATGATCAATACATGCGTGGGCGCCTGAGGATGGATGTCGCGAATCGCCACACACTGGTCGTCCTCGTAGAGAAACTCAGTAGGTATGTCACCTCGGGTGATCTTGCCGAAGATGGTGTCTTCCACGGTCATGCGCTCAGTCCAGTTTCTCGTCGGCGGTCAGGGCGCGGGCCTCATCCTCCAACATCACAGGGATACCGTCCCGCACCGGATACGCGAGGCCACTTGCCTTACACAAGAGCTCTTGTGTTTCCTCGTTATAGGTCAAAGGCGCTTTACTGACCGGGCACACAAGGATATTGAGTAGCTTGGGGTCGAGCACGGTTTGGTCCTGCCATGTAAAATGCGAAGTATACGGCCTTGTTACCGCGAGAGCACCGTTCTAGCCGGCGCGGGAATGATTATCCCGAGCCAAAGCGCTGCTCACTCCGGCATTGGCGGCACCAATAATTGAGGGTCAATGCGTTGATTGAACCAGCTCATCCGCCAGTCGAGATGGGGACCGGTCGCCCTGCCCGTAGCACCGATTGCGCCAATCAGATCACCGGGCGTCAGTTGATCGCCCACTGAGACAGACACCTCACTCAAATGCAGGAACGAGGAAGAGAATCCGTAGCCGTGGTCAAGGATCACTGTGCCCCCCGAATAGAACAGATCGGGCTCGGCGAGGGTCACCTCTCCTGCAGCGGGCGCCCTGACCGGCGTGCCCACGGGTTGCGCAACATCGACTCCATAGTGCGGCGTCCCCGGTGTACCGTTGTAGATCCGCTGGCTGCCATAGACGCCGCTGATCCGGCCCGTGACCGGCCAGATAAAGCCGTCACGTACCGCACGGAAGCCGTCATTGCGAGCCAGTCGCTGTGCTTTGGCGGCGCGGACTTTGGCGCGCTCTGCACGGATACGCTCAAGGTGCTCCTCACTAGGCGTGACCGTTTGCTGGGGCACGCCGGTGATCTCCTGCAACCGATACTCCCTCAGCGTCACCGGGATCTCCTGCACACAGATTTCGTCGGTGGTGATCGTCAGTGTATTGGCGCGGGGCATGTCCCGACCCAAACCCAGTAGAAACGCGCCATCGGGCAAGACCGGCACCGCGATGTCAGCAAACGTGACAGTGGCAGAGGGCAGCGTATGTCCGAGTAACATGCCGCCCTGAATCGCGTTCCCTTCAAGCGTCGTGCAAGGCTCTGCAAACGCAACGCCAACCCAGCAGACACTCCACTTCAGCGCACTGATGCACAACCTGTGAAATCGGTCAGGGCGCCGACGCGCTAACAACCTGATCGTGATCGTCACCCTTTCCTCTTGTATGTTGTCACCGATGAGCCTCGGCACTGCCATCATTTCCATGACATCTGACAATAGCTGCGACCGACGTAGATGTTATTACAGCAACGGTATCCTGTGTTCGGTATTCGGTGTTCGATTTTCTGTTTTCTGTTTTCTGTTTTCTGTTTAGAAAGTGTGGTCCCCATACTCACTGCACAGTCTGTGAGCACGCGAGCGCGTGTTCACACTGCTTACGGCATTCCCACCCCGCGTCCTCCGTTCTACACTTTGTCTATGGGCCGCTATCGACCACCCCGCCCTGCGGGCTCTCCGTACATCACCCCCGAGGGTGAGGAAGCGTTGCGTACCGAACTCTATAAACTCTGGAAAGTCGAACGCCCCGAGGTCACCAAAGCGGTTTCAGCGGCGGCGGCCAACGGCGACCGCTCAGAGAATGGCGACTATATTTATGGCAAGAAACGACTGCGGGAAATCGATTCCCGAGTGCGGTTTTTGCGCAAGCGGTTGGATGCACTTCAAGTCGTCGAGGGCCCTTTGGGTGACCGCAACAAGGCATGGTTTGGTGCCTGGGTGACGCTCGAAGACGAGGAAGGCACTGAACAGGTGTGGCGAATCGTGGGTCCCGATGAATTCGATGTCAGCCAGGGGAAAATATCCTGTGACTCACCGCTTGGACGGGCGCTACTGGGGCAGCCAGTTGGCAACGACATTCAGCTGGAAACCCCCGAAGGCCGCAGTTATTGGACATTGGTACAGGTCGCATACCGTTAGCATACCGTTAGATAGCGGCTTTCTCGCCACTTTCCCGCCACTGCAAACACTCTCGCGGACCTTATTGACAATCATTCCCATTATCATTACGGTGGGGAAATGTACATATGTATCTGCAAAGGCGTCACAGAGCGTGCCATCCGCGAACAAGTTTGCGCGGGCGCAACATCTGTTGATGAAGTCAGCCGCAATACGGGGTGTTCAACCCAGTGCGGCAAGTGCCTGCTCAGGGCGCAGCGGGTCGTTGAAGATGCCCGGTCGGCATCGTCATCCGCTGTATCGGGGGCGGCTATGGGAGCAACCGCTTCCACCTGAGAATACGAATACTTCTCACTTCCATTTTTATTAGCAAAATCAGTCACTTAGTTGCCCTTCTCCCCGGGGCTCGCTATAGTGCGCCCTGTCCGAAATACTGAGGCAGGCAAATCCTATGAAAGGTAACCCCGAGGTGCTCAAGCACCTGAACAAAATCCTCTATAACGAACTGGTTGCGATCAATCAGTATTTTCTTCACTCAAAGATGTTCAAAGACTGGGGGCTCACTGAGCTCGCGGAGCACGAATACCACGAGTCGATCGATGAGATGAAACATGCGGACGCTCTGGTTGAGCGCATCCTGTTTCTCGAGGGCATTCCCAATCTTCAGGACCTAGGTCAGTTGCGTATTGGTGAAACGCCCAAAGAGATGCTGGAGTGCGACCTTCAGCTGGAACACATCGCGCACGCAGATCTCATCGCGACTATCGAGTGCTGCGAGAAAGAGAAGGACTTCGTATCGCGAGATCTAGCCAAAGATATTCTCGAAGCCGAAGAAGAACACGTAGATTGGCTCGAAACACAGCTTTCGCTGATCGAACGGGTAGGCGACCAGAACTACTTTCAAACAGCGATGAAGACTGTCAAGCCCGATTGAGGAATCTCTCAAATGACCCGTTGAAGGGGACGCTCAGCTTTTAAAGGGCCGAAATGGGACGCAAATCGTCAATACCAAATTCCTCAGCGTCTATCCGTGGCTCCGGTAGTCCGTAACGAAGTTCTTTCGCCTCGCTACCGGCTAACCAAGTTCTGTTAAACCTATCCCAGATAGCCAAGAACGAACCGTAATTCGGGTGTGAATGAGCCATGGAGTGATGCAATTGGTGCTGCGCTGGACTGATGAGCAAACATTCAGCCCTACCAAAATGAAGCGGCACATGACTGTGTCTCAGGTTAGACCCTAGTAAGGTCAAAAGAAAACCCATCGCGTTGACCCCCAAGATATCCCAGACCTGCAAGCCGTGCCCAAACAGCCATACAAAAATCCCCGACATCAACCCAAGAGAAAGCACTGCCCTAATGGAGTTGATGAAGCTCTCCACCGGATGGGTGCGATGAACCGTCATGGGAGTGAGTGTAGTAGCCGAATGATGCACTTTGTGGAAACGCCAAAGCATTGAGAAACGGTGCATGCAGACGTGTACCAGAAAGCGCATCCAATCATCAAACAAAAAAGCAGCCAGCGTAAAAGCAATAGATATCGCGATAGGCGACCAAAAGAAAATGTGGCTCTCCGCCACATTAAAGTGCAAAAACTTTGTGACGATGAGCGAGACTGCGACTTGACCGCCCAGTACAGGTGCAAATAAGACCACTTTGAGAAAGCTGTTGAAGGTAAAAAGCAGATAGTCCAATTGGGTCGACCTGTTCCACCAGTAGTGCCGGTTGAGGGTTTTAGCTGCCATTTCACTGAAGGAGCGACGATTCGATGAGAATCTGTAATAGATTATTGCGATACCCGCCGCACTGAGCAAATGTAACCAGTAGAGCCGCTTGCCAGGATCGACAAGAACAAATAATGCATCGCTGAGACTTAAAATTAAGTATTCCAGTTCCATGACAATCAGAATTGGTACTTAACTCTGCCGATGAGTGACCGAGGCCTATTTGGCCGCGCACCAAAGGGCCGATGCGACACAATTGCCGCCTCGTCTGTGGCATTCAACAACAAGAGCTGCCAAGTCAAATTTTCGCTAGCTCGGTAAGACACAGTCAGATCAACAGTAGTTAAGTCGTCGGCGTGCAGATCTTCACTTATCGATCCAGCCCCCGGCACCTCCCGCATCTTCGACTGGGAATCTATAGACGCCTCTAAACTCCAATCATTCCTGTATAGACTAACGCGAGCATTGCCTATGCTCTCAGGAACATAAGGCAACTCATCACCCTCTCGCACCAGACCCCACTGCGAAAAACCTGAGAAGAAAGTCTCTCCAAATTCCGATTCGGTGTACGTGTAAGACAAAGCCACTTCCAATTCAATAGAAGCGGGAAGGCTCATGGCATGAAGCGCAGAAAACTCAACTCCCGTGATCTCTACCTGACCTCCGTTGAACTCTGAACCCGGCACGCAATTGGGGTCGCTTACACGACAGCGGCCTATCAAGTTGTCGTAGTCGCTGTGAAAACCCGTCACAGATGCCTCCGAGTCGCCTGAAGAGAACCGCAGCCCCAACTCGTAATTTAGGCTTTCCTCGTGATCCGCTCCTGAAGCCGGGCCAGCGGGTGAGAATCCCTCGTAAGCACCCAGAAACAAGGATGTTGAATCAGTCACTTGCCAGATTCCACTTATAGATGCAGCACTGAGCTCCTGTTTCTGACCCTTTACGGTATCAATCAGATAGTTGGCAACTTCGCCATCAATATCCTCATGCCTAAAGCCCAGTGAGAGAGCAAAGTCTCCCAATGAAAACTTTGAGGTAATGTGAGCAGCCCATGCATCGGTCGTCGCCTTGTTTAAAGTTTTGGGCAACCGGGGGATGCCATCGGAAACCATGATGGAATTGGACATCAAGTATGTCCGCGGTTGATGGTTTCTCTCAACTTGATCCGTGTGGAACCTGAGCCCGACGAGAGTATCTATGCTGACACCCCACAGCTCCCTAGCGTCAGAGAGAGTCCACTGGAAGCCACTATTGAGGTATTTTCTAAAATTGTTAGTTACGTCTAATGTTTGGTCGGGAGACCCCGACGAATCGCTCTCACCCGTAAGGATGGAATAGTAAAGCTCGTATTGATCAGGCGCACCTAATATTCTCTGCAGTGAGGGGCCTCGCCAAAAGCGATCCAGCTTGTTCCAAGATCTATCGAACTTATTCCAGTAAAACTTAACGTTAGTAGTGTTTTTCGGTGTCAATCTCGCGCTGTAATTAAGCAACGCGTTGTAGTGCTCAGAAGTAAATTTAGCGAGCTGTGACGCCGCATATCTCCTGTTCGGCGTAGCTCTAAAATCATCGTCAGTCAGCCCTAAATAGGTTTCATCCGCTACCTCGTCACCAACTTCCAACAGGAACGATACCCTATGCTCAAACCGCGATTGTGGAAAAGCATAGGCGACCTTTATGCCGATGTCATTGCGCTCAAAACCTGTCTCCTGATTGCTTCTATCCACCCGCTTGAAACCGTCTGCGCCGTAGCTGAGCAAATCCAGGACATATCCGAAGTTACCCTCAGTGGCGCCGTATGAGACCTGCCCCTTGTAATATCCGTCTGAGCCGGCGCTGAGATCAATGAACCCTTCCGAGCCACCCTCGGGAATTGACGGCGAAGCCAAATTAATGGCGCCACCCACGGTGTGCGGACCGTATGCAGTGGCCGCAGGGCCTTTTAAAACCTCCACACTTGCAATCCGGCTAACGTTAGGAATGTAGTAGGCTGCTGGGGCTGAGTAGGGGGCCGGAGTGATCAAAACCCCGTCCCTCATAATGGTAACTTTCTGACTTCTCTCGGCCGCAGCACCGCGAATTCCAATGTTTGGTCTTAGACCAAAACCCTCTTCCTCACGAATGTAGACACCCGCTACTTGATTAAGGACCTTCCGCAGATCAATTTGGTCAAAACGCTCCAAGTCCTGCTCGCTGATGAAGTTCGCAGAACCGGAGACGTTTTTGGCAGCCGTTTTGCTGCCAATGATCAAGACCTCCTCTAAAGCTGGGTTAGAGACAGCCGTAGATTCAGCCCAAACGGGAGAGGAGCTTGCGATGCAAAGAAAGGCGGCCCAAATGCGCCGTATAACATGACGCATCAATCATTATCCGACTGCGACCCGCCCGGAATATCTACATTGACGATCGTAACAAAGTCTATTTTTAGGCTGTCCACAACGCGTTTCACTAATCCATACAGCGTGCACATGGGGAGTGACTCGGACACTGTGTCTGGATTACTGAAAGCATTAGTACACTCTGTCTCGTCTGACTCTGTCTGAATAGATGCGACTTGAGACGCAACAGAGGCGTTTATGCTCTCCGCAAGTTCCTTAGCCTCCGCTAGATTGGATTTAAAGGCTTGAGATACCTCCGGCCAACCCTCATTCTCTAAATGCGCATCGAAACCGGTCTCAGCGTTCGAAGAAAACATCTCCGTAAAAATTTCTATATTGGTAATGATATTTTCCAGTGACGCGCCGCTATAAGGCGCCTCCACAGAATCGGGGCAAGTTCTATTTGTGCATGCCGCAATGATTCCCAACGGCTTCCCCAGCTTTGCATCCTTAGTACCCTTCTCCAGATAAAACAGGCTGTCCGTGGTCGCTTGCAAACTTTGGAAAGTATTTGAGGGCTCTAGATAAGTTGCCCTGTAGTTTCCTCCCGTCGCGCTCCAAGCACTATGAATTTTCTCCGCGGCATCCGAAATATCTTCGGCAATGGCTACAGCAGCGTTACACCGCGCAATTTTTCTGTCGTCTTCGGCCAGATCATTCCAACCTGAGGTGGCTGACACTTGAGGTGCGCAAGTGTGGGTGAGGTCGCTATTAAAAAGGAGGTAATCCAGAGCCCTGATGCCTCTCGCATTAAGCGAGCGGGCAGAGATGTCTGCATTGTCGGCTGCCGCGATACTGTCGATACCACAAGTGCTTATGGGACCAGCCATGTAGGAGTTCAGGCGATATTGAAGAGTCTTACCGTTGTCCGTAGCGGGCCCAATCGCGTGCATCTCAGCGCGCTGAACAGCTCTCACAAGGTCTTTCCAGCCGGTCTCGGCCGTGCTGAAAGCTTGGGCTTCGTCAGCCGAAGAGATAGCTCCGCAGTATTTGGCTAGCACGCCATCTTCAGCCGAAAATTCACGAGCCTCCGTGGCCAACTTTGCATAACTGGGAATTATGATCTCATCAGCTAATGCAGTTAGCATACATCGCGTATCATAAGAGCCAGATACCGATTCCATGCATTCTGAATAGCCCGAACCGCTGGGGCTATTAACCCCATCATTGGGGTTATTAGATACATCATTGCTGCCACCAGCGGAGTCCCCGTCACCGGCATCAGGCGCGGCTTGCTCGTTCTTGACGCTGTGGCTGTTCTGCACACTTTTGAGCAGCTGATGAAAAAGGCTGCTTATATTCGCCTCCGCATTCACAGATACAAATGCGGCAAATGTAAGTGCTAATCCCCAGTATTTCATAATCTATTACCACCCGCCTGCGGGGAACCTGTTCCCCAAAAATAAAGTTTTTGCCTCAGATCAAATTCCCAAAAAGCAAGAGCGCCGCACTGCGACGCTCTTGTTGCGAATGATAACCAACATTTTTACCAAATGGCGACTGCATCAGGATTGAAGTCATAGGCCTCTGACAAGATAGTCCTGGCCTCCTTCAGATCGCTGAGGTAGCCAGCAATGGCGTCATCGGCAGATGCTGCGGTAGTTGGCTGACCATTTTGCGAACCGTCAGGCATCATCGGAGCATCCCCCATCAGATCGAGCGCCCTTTTTAAGTCGGTGATCGACTTGCCAGTGGACCCATCTCTGAACGGAGATAGCGCGCTAAATTGCAATCCTAGAGCAAAACCTTTCAACTCCGCCCAGTGCTTCGCCAAATTCACAAAGTTGCTCCTATCCGCAAATGCTCCGTTGGAGAACTCTGCCATGTCAGCAGACACGTCGTTAATGTAATGAACGGCCGTCGCAGCAATGCACTTTTCCCAAGTCACAGCGGCGATTTTGATCTGAGCCTGCAAAGCATCATTGGCCGCTTCAGTTAGCTCTCCAGCCTCTTCAGCATTTTGCAAAATCCTACGGCCGATCATAAACGCATCCATCGCTTCCTTCGTGAAATCGGTGTAAGGATTCCCATCAGGATCCTTCAAACGATCGCGTTTAGCGCAATTCTGAGCGTGACCGAATACGAACTCACTTCTGAGGTCTATCAGCCCATCTCCATTTGAGTCGTAGTAGCCTTTGCCGTACTCGGCACGACCGCCTTTCCCCGCTGCCTCGTCATCCGTGTAATCGTTCATGTCACGAGAAGCACCGTAATAACCGAACCCCTCATCGAACTTGTGGGCGGCAGATGAGTAAGTCTTGTCTTTGTAGGGGCCAAGGACGGAACCAAAATCAGTGAGGAGGTAGTCATTTGTCCCCTGAGAAAAGTTTACTGCCACGGAGAGAAACTTCTGTATCAGCTGTCGATAGTGGACTCCTTCCTTAGAGATCATTGGCGACGAGATGTTGACCTGTGAACCATCGGCAATGGTGATTGTTGGGTCTAGCCCATCTGAAGCTTCAGCGGCCAGAGCATCCATCCAGAGGTAGACCAGCTCGATAGGAAGCGGTGTGCTGTCGAGACCAGATTTCCACCCGAAGAATTCATCGTTGATGAGCTTTCCAGTTTCTCCGGTCCCGGCTAGGCTGCCACCGGCTATCTTACCGTTCAGGTTTTTGCCGGAGCTAATATCTCCATACGTCGGCCCGGGGATTACAGGGTCGCCGCCCTTTGTTGTAAACCCATGATTGACGTCATCGGCACCCTCTCCGGTGACATAGAATCGTAAAGCAGCAGAAATAGTGGCGGCTTCGCCCTCCTGTTCGACAATGTCCTCCATGTAGTCTGTCAGCTTCTGTTGCAGCACCAACCGAGCTGTTTGGCCAGTGTAGCTGACCCCGTCAGCGGATCCGCCGTTCAACTTGCCTTCCGCGCTGTAGACCAGAGGCATCGCGTCACAAACATCGCCTTTGCCGTTAGCGTCACTGTCTTCTTGACCCGCGTTTTCGTTTTCAACGCAGTTATCACCGTTGTCGCCCACACCGTCGCCGTCTGTATCGGTATCCTCATTTGGATCGTCTGGGAACGCGTCATCAGCATCCGCGACTCCATCGCCGTCAGAATCAGGCGGCGTCTCAGCCACCGGGGGCGCCGGAGGTGGTGGGGAATAATCGTCGTCATCTGAGCAAGCCGCCAAACCAATAGTCACTACTATGGCCCATGAAATCGTAGCTGTGAGCTTTCTAAGATCCATTATCTTAAATCCTTGTTTTTTGAACTATGGTTGCTATTGCTTGCATAGCTTTCCGTTACAGGGATTACCGGCGACAGTGTCCTACGAGCAGGGCGCGCTACCGATAATCATTCTCATTTAAAAAAGATAATGGGATTGCTTCTCATTTGCAACATCTTTTTCGCGCTGCGATTTCATTGCTTGGGCATCAGAAATTTAGGGTCAAGAAGGGCTATCCGTCTCATAAACAGGGATATTGGCTAGCATCGACGTTTGCAGACCCTGCCAGCCTTAGAGGCTACTGATGGAGATCTAGTCGAAATTGGTATTCAAAGCGCGAGCAACAGGGAAACGACCTGGCCCACCCTCTGTCTACAGGAAGAGTGCTGCCTAACGGCTAGACATGGCGTTCTCTCGGGAAAACACCAGCCTGCCGTCTGAAAAGGTGTGGTCTACCCTGATGGCATGGATCGTGTACGGATCACTGGTATAAGGATCTCTCTCGAGCACGACAATGTCCGCGAGCTTGCCCACCTCCAGCGTGCCGATTTGATCTTCCAGCCGCAGTTGCCAGGCGGCATCGGAAGTGTGCGCCCGGATCGCCTGATCCACACTCAGTCGCTCGCTCACTCTGGCCTGCACGGGGACCTCAGGGTTGCCCGCCTGCTGCCGCGTCACTGCCATTTCAATATTGAACATGGGGTTCAGTGCGTCTTTGCCGATCCAACTGACCGGGTAGTCGCTACCCAGCGTAACCTTGCCGCCGTGCCGCAGAATCGATGCCAGTGGATACATCTGGTTGAAGCGCCCTACTCCCAAATATCGGAGAGCAAGCGTGTCGTAATAAAACCAGGTGGGAGTGGTTTGCGCCACCGCGCCCAGCTCAGCAAAGCGACTCACGTCATCCGCATGCACAATCTCGATATGGCAGATCGTCGTGCGCGAATCGCTTTCGGGATGGAGTGTTTTGGCGCGTTCGATTGCATCCAACGCTGAGCGCACCGCGCCGTCACCAATCGCGTGAAGGTGCAAGTCCACATTGGCTTCATGGGCTGCGGCCACGGCGTCGAACATCACGGGGTTCGGCAGTAGCGGTTTGGCCACATGCCCCTCCGGCAGCATGTAGGGGTCGAGCATGACCGCTGTCTTGGCCTCCACGGTGCCGTCTAATGAGAGCTTCAATGTCGATACGTTGAAAAGCGGGTGTTGGTAGCGCGCGGACAGTTTGGCTAATGTTGCCAAGGCGGTCGGCAACTGGCCGGGCTGGTTCACGTAGAGCGAGGCCACCATACGCACCGGAAACTCTCCGGCCTCAACCATCTTGAATGCAAGCCGGCGCCCCAACTCACCGGTATCGATCATTCCGGCATCGAAGGCCGCAGTAAGACCAACCGCTGACATCTCCTTGAAAAAACCTGGTGCGGCGAGGGCCAGCGCTTCTTCACTGATCACGCCGAGTGCCTCAGTCACCGGATCGATCGCTGCACCCTCGACTAACCAACCGGTTGGATTGCCCTCCTCGTCCCGCTGAAAAAAGTGCGCACCGGGCACCGGGTCGGGGGTATCGCGCGAAATCCCCGCTGCTTCCAGAGCAAGCGTATTCGCCCAGCCCGTATGCCCACCCTCGTCAATGATGAGCGCGGGTCGATCGGGCACGATCGCGTCCAACTGCGCAGCCGTCGGTCCCTTAACTCCGAAAGCAGGCGCCAAGAAACCAGAGCCAAGCAGCGGGTTTTGGTAGGGGTGGGTGCGGGCATGCTCCGCAATTTTCTCAAGCACCTGCTCTGGACTGTCGTAGGGGCTGAGCTTGACACCGTTCACCAATGGCAGTGTGTCCATGCTGTGAATGTGGGTGTCGATGAAACCCGGCAGCACCGTTCGACCCTCAAGTTCAACGATCTGGGTCCGCGGACCAATCTGCGCCTCCGCGGCCTCACTCTCTCCCAGCCACGTCAATCGATTCCCTTTGAGGGCCATTGCGGAGTAATGGGAGGCCGTGTCATCCATCGAATAGATCACACCCCCCCTTAGCACCCAGTCAGCCTCCGCCAGCGCGCAATGGCTCCATAGGGCACCCAGAAACATCGAGATAAATTGGCTCGTTTTCATCGTTACTCCCTCGCGGGAATCAATAAGACTTACTCGGCTATACCAAAGTGACGGTAAGTCCCTGCGTTCCCATTAGATTCGAATGTCCGTACTATTTATCTATTGAGCAACAAATTCATCTGAGGAGCAAAACATGTCCCAGTCGCGACCTCTGGAGGGCCTGCGGGTCATCGAGCTAGGGCAACTGCTGGCCGGTCCTTTTGCGGGCACCGTGCTCGGTTACTTCGGCGCCGAGGTGATCAAAGTGGAGCCGCCAACAGGCGACCCCATCCGCCAATGGCGTGAGGTCCGAAACGGCATGTCGCTGTGGTACCACTCGCTGGCACGAAACAAGAAGAGCGTGACGCTGGATTTGAAATCGGAGCGCGGTCAAGAGCTTGCTTTTGACCTGCTGACCAAAGCAGACGTGGTCATTGAAAACTTTCGGCCGGGCGCGATGGAGAGCTGGGGGCTCGGCCCCGATCAAGTGAAGGAGAAGAACCCGGGCATCATCTACGCGCGCATCTCGGGGTATGGGCAAAGCGGCCCCTTCTCCGAAAAACCTGGCTATGCTTCCGTTACCGAGGGCTATGGCGGCTTTCGCTACATCAACGGCGAGCCTGGCAAGGCACCGGTGCGCCCCAACATCTCGCTTGGCGATACAGTAGCTGCGATTCACGCCGCATTGGGCGTGGCGTTTGCCATTATCGAACGTAATAAAAGTGGCAAAGGCCAAGTGGTCGATGTGGCCTTGTACGAATCGATCTTCAACTTACTAGAGGGGATCGTGCCTGAATTCGATGGCGCTGGGGTTGTCAGGGAACCATCGGGCACCACCATCACCGGCATCGTGCCAACCAATACGTATCTCTGCTCGGACGGCAAACACGTGGTGATTGGCGGCAACGGTGATTCCATCTTCAAGCGCCTGATGACGGAAGCTGGCCGCGAGGACATGGCGAACGACCCTGAACTAGAACACAACCAAGGTCGGGTCATTCACGAACAAAAGATCGATGCGGCGCTCGCGAAGTGGTGCGGCGAACACAGTTCCGCTGACATCATCAGCAAGCTCGAGGGCGCGCGGGTTCCGGTGGGACCCATCTACAGCGTTGAGGATATGATGGGCGATCCCCACTACAACGCTCGTGGGATGTTCGAAACCGTTGAAATTGACGGCGAACCGCTGAAGATACCCGCCATTCTTCCGAAGCTCAGCGAGACCCCGGGGCGTACCGATTGGCCAGGAGCAAAAATCGGGGCCCACAACGGTGAAATTCTGGGTGATCTGCTTGGCCTCTCTGAGGAGGATCTCAACAGCCTCAGCGACGATGGCGTCACCTGCTAAAAGCTGAATCCCGCATGAAACTGGACGGCCTGACTGTTCTTGACCTGTCGCTGTTTCTGCCGGGACCTGCCGCCACGCAGTTGATGGCCGATCACGGCGCGCGGGTGATCAAGGTAGAGAATCCCCGGGCTCCGGAACCCACCCGCTCCGCTGAGGCCTTTCCCTGGCAACAGGGTGGTGAAACAGTGATGTTCCGCAACACCCAGCGAGGCAAAGAGAGCATCGCGCTGGATCTCAAAACCGACGCCGGCAAGCGCGCTCTGCTCGCTTTGGCCAAGCAGGTCGATGTGGTGGTCGAGGCATTCCGCCCGGGCGTGGCCAAACGACTCGGCATTGACTACGAGACACTCTCAGCGGAAAACCCCCGACTGGTGTACTGCTCGATTTCTGCTTTTGGTCAGACCGGACCGTGGCGCGACAAGCCCGCCCACGACACCGCCACCGTCGCCGCAGCTGGCATACTCGATGTCACGCGATCACCCGAGGGCGACTCTGGTCCTGCGATTATCGGCGTGCCGATAGCGGACATGTTGTCTTCTTATCTTGCCCTGTCGGGGGTACTCATGGCACTCCATCGTCGTAGCACAACCGGACGCGGCGATTTTGTAGATATCAGCATGTTTGAATCGGTCTTGGCAGCGAGCCCGAACATCCTCGGGCCCGTATTCGGTGGCAGGCAGGCCCCGGAGCGGCTCCGAGAACGCACCCATGGCGGCAACGCCATGCTCAACGTGTATGAGACCGCTGATAAGCGCCACATTGCACTTGGTGGTGGCGAGCACAAGTTTGTCGAGGCCTTGTTTGAGGGTTTGGGGCGACCTGAGTTTGTTGCCCCAGTGACTGGGCCCGCCGGTGAAGGCCACTGGCCGGCGATCACGTTTTTACGCGAAACCTTCAGAACCCGCACCCGGGAGGAATGGGAAGCCTGGTTTGAGGGCCGGGATATCTGCTGGAGCCCAGTGGTGACGCTCTATGAAGCGTGGGGAGCAGATCATGTTCAGGAGCGCGGTATGCGGTTCCAAGACGATGCGGGCAACGACCACATTGGCTCGGCAATCAAATTCACCGAGGAACCGGCCCAAATCGACACACAATTGCCACAAATTGGCGCTGATACCGCAAAAATTATTGCAGAACTGGACTTGACCGAAACCGATCGCGAGGCGATATTGGAAGCCAATGTCAGTAATGTCCGGACAACGGGCACATCCTAGCGGGCTTGGCGCTGATCTGAAGCCCTACAAACCTTGTAAACATCGGATTCAGAGCCCTTCCCGGGCCCACAAAGAAGGAGGCTACCCATGAGGAGCTTTACCCCACTCAAGCGACGCCACAAGGCGTTAGCGACACTCCCCCTGACCGCAGCGGTATCAGCGGCAATCTCCGCCACCGCAACGCTGGTGCCGTCTGTCGCAATGGCGCAGCTCGAAGAGGTGGTAGTGACCGCGCGAGCCCGCGCAGAATCACTGCAGGACGTTCCTGCCACTGTGACGGCCTTTACTGAAGGCCAGATCGAGAACATGGGAGTGGCTCGTGCCGAAGATTTTGTATACATGACACCGGGCGTCACATTCGTGAACTCGGTCGAGGTAGGGGATAGCCAGTTAGCGATTCGTGGCATTAACGGAGCCCGCGACGCGGAAACCAACTTCGCGTTCATTGTCGACGGCATTCTTTATACGAACCCCTCAGCCTTTAACCGCGAGTACCCAGATCTGGCACAGATTGAGGTGCTCAAAGGGCCGCAAGGCGCGCTTTATGGCCGATCCGCCGCCGCGGGTGCAGTCATCATGTCGACCAAGCGACCCACGCAGGAAATGGAAGGCAGTATTAAAGTCGGTGCAGCTGAATACGGCACAGTTTACGGTACAGCCACCATCGCGGGCCCATTAGGCAGCGACGTCGCCGGCCGCCTCACCGTCACCTCTCGCAAAACCGACGGCTTCCTAGAGAACATTTACCTCAACGACGACGTCGTCAATGACTACGAAGAGACAGCTGTAAGCGGCCGCATCGTCTTCGACCCAACCGACACGCTGTCGATTGACACTAAAATACGCTACTCAGAAGTCTCAGCAGCGTCTATTTCGTTTAACGCGGCCTTCGAATTGCCATTTTTCGTTGGCGCATTGGAGGGCGTAACGGGTTTTGGCGTGGATAACACTGCTGCCTCAATTGACGTAAACGATTTTGAGTGGGTATACGCCCCAAACGTCGACCCAGAAAATGAGCAAGACACACTAGAAGTGTCAGTCAAAGTCGATAAGCAGTTTGACTCAGGCACCTTGACTGCATGGGCTCTGTACTCAGACCAGGACCAGTACTTTCTAGCTGACGGCACTTCTGGCGCCTTTGGTTTTTACGATAACTTGGGCCACTGCCAACAATCAGCTGCCGCGCGTTCACTTTTCCTTGGCGATGGTACGCCAATGCAGCAGCCAACTTTTAACTTGGACGGAACTGCTGCTGGTAGATTCCTGCCACCCTACAGCCCGACCACTTGCGACGGTTATCAGTATCAGGAGCGTAACCAGCGGGACATCAGCTTCCAGCTGCAGTGGACATCTGATGCTGATCAACGACTTCGCTGGCAGGCCGGCATGTACTTTCTGAATATCGATCGTCGAGTTGGAATAGCGCAGCTTGAGGATGACGGACGGGCAAACCTTCCTCGATCTTTCGTGAATGAACTCACTGATGCATTGGTGCTGGATGATTTCGAGACTACGGTACTGTCAGGCTTCGGCTCCATTAACTACGACATTACCGATCAGATGGAGCTGTCATTCGCGCTGCGCTATGACATCGAGGATCGAGAAGTCTCCAACGCGGTGCCCAGCCCTGCTGATGGCTACGTCTCGACCAACATCAATTATTGTGGCGCTTTTTTCGATGGCGGCTGCACGCTGAACGGTGCGCCTTTGGGCGGAACACCTTGGAACCCAGCCTTTATCAACCTGTCGACAGGTGCAGTGAGCGCGCGAGTAGCGGATCGTAGCGAAGAATTTGACGCCGTCCAGCCCAAGGTCACTTTGAGTTATGACTTGTCTGAAAATACGACCCTATTCGGTAGCTGGGGTGTTGGCTTTAAGACCGGCGGCTTTAACAACCTTGGTGGCACCGAGACCATCAGCCTGTTCCTCGTGAACCCTGACGGCCTGCCGGTGGCGCCTCCCGAGATCTACGAGGAAGAGACCTCCAGCTCCTTCGAGGTCGGTTTCCGCTCTACACTGCTGGACGGCAACTTGCAGCTGAACGCCGCGGCATACCACACCGAAGTCGATGACATGCAGTTCTTTGAATTCTACGTAGGACCTTTCGGTCTTTTAAGAACTGTTGAAGGCATCGACGAGGTCACGATCCAGGGCTTCGAGGTTGGCGCCTCATGGCAAATGACCGATGCCCTTCGCTTGGATGCGGGCTACAGCACAATCGATGGAGAGATCGACGCCATGACAGTTCGTCCTTACGTGGCAGGCAACGATGTCCCCAATGCGCCCGAATTTACAGCCAACTTGGCACTGACCTGGGACCAAAACTTCGGCGACCTGAATGTGATGGCTCGCATCGAGTACGCCTATCAAGGTGACGTTTTCTACCACGTCGTTCAAGGTAGCGATCTTGATGTACCCAAATCATATGACTTCGAGGGACTTCCGTACGAAGTGCCGGCCGTCTTGTTTGGGGGTTTGGCCACCAGCTATTCCAAGACGAAGGTTGACGCCTACGGCATTACGAACCTCAGAGTCGGTATAGGCGGCGAGCGTTGGACGGTGACCGCTTTTGCTCGTAACTTGTTCGACGAAGAGTACGTAGGAGAAGTGATTATGGCGCCAGAATTTGGCGGCGCATTTGTCACGCCAGGCACCTACCGCACCGCGGGCGTAGAGTTCCAGTGGGACTTCTAAGCCTATGAACCAATGAGAAAGCCGGGCACTGCCCGGCTTTTTTATGGGTGTTTACTTCGGGCTGCTTGGCTACGAAAGCGCAAGCCAAAAGAACAGGAGCACTCCGGCGCCCGAGACCACCGCGGTAGAGAAGCGAAGCCGGGCAGAAGAGAGCCCCAGCCAAAGGCCCATCAAAATAATAAAAGGCACGCGCCATGGCGGCTCCCCCGTCAGAATATGAGTTGGACATGAGCCTAACAGTCCCCAGGCTCAATGGGCCGGCACTGTCCCATAGAACCAGCGCTCACCAACAGCCTGCCCTGATATCTGCGCCAATAGCGAGTGTTAGGTGATACGGGTACAGTGACATACTTATGCGCCAACACCACCCACAGACAACAGCCAGGACGCCTCTGACGCCTCGCAAGAATGCGATGAGGTGCGCCGTTGTCACCGGCTGAATTCGAGACGATTCCCTTCGCCGAGGTATTGCTGAGAGGTTCAAGACGACACCCGGATCGTGACTGTATTGTTGTCGGCAATGACCGGGTCACCTACGGTGAACTCGAGACGCGAGCGCGTCGGGTCGGTCGCTCCCTGATCGCCCTGGGTATCGAGCGCGGCGATCGTGTGGGCATCCTCATGGCCAACGGATTGGACTTCACCTACCTGTTGTTCGGTACATCACTAATCGGCGCGATCCCAGTGTTATACAACGCCCGCTTCAAGGCACGTGAAATTGCCCACGTCACGGCGGATGCGGGCATCAAAGTGGTGGTGACCAACGACATCGTAGAAGAACATACGGACTACGTTGAGTTATTGAACAGAGCCGTGGTGCACAAGGCACCCTCGATGCACCATCAAATATTCCTGGGCACAGGTCACCGCGAAGGCTTCATGGATCGGGACACCTTCTGCGACCTAGCAGAATCGGTGGACCCCTGTGAGGTTGAGAAACGCCACGCAGGTACCGCGATAACCGATACCGCGCTAATGTTTTATACCTCGGGCACTACAGCCATGCCCAAAGGGTGCCCGTTGGACCATGTTGTGCTGCAACATGCCGGCGTGGTGGGCGGCACCGATCGATTACGGCTAATCGAGGGCGATGTCGTTTGGAACCCATTGCCTATGTTCCATAGCGCCTTCACCCAGCCGCTCACCGGCACCCTCCATGTTGGTGGGACATTGGTCTCCATGGCTCACTTCGAGCCGGAGGAAGCCCTCGACCTGATTACCCGCGAGCGGGTCACTGTCGCTTTCCCTGCTTTCCCCACCATTACCCTGCAGATACTGCACCACCCCCGCTACACCGCTAATACCCTCAGCGGCGTGCGTGTCATGCTCAACGTGGGATCGCCCGAGGAACTGGTCGCTATGCAGGCGCTGATGCCCCACACCACTCAAATAACCTGCTTTGGTATGAGCGAATGCGGCGGCTCCGTGGCTATGTGCAATCCCGACGACCCCCTGATGCTGCGGTCGGAGTGCTCGGGTAAAGCATTGCCCGGTATCGATATTGAAGTGCGCGACCCAGAAACCGGCAAGACGCTGGCACACGACGAGCCCGGCGAGATTGTGGCCCGCGGTCGTGGCGTCTTTAGCGGTTACTACAACGACCCCGAGAAAACCGAGGCGGCCTTCTGGGAGGGCGGATGGTTCCGAACCGGTGATCTTGGCGTTCTAAATGCTGAGGGTCGCGTAACGTTTCGCGGCCGGCTTAAAGACATGCTCAAAGTGGGCGGCGAAAACGTCGCGGCTGTCGAGATAGAGGGATACCTTGCGCTCCACCCAGCGGTGAAGCTGGCGCAAGTTGTCGGTCTACCCGACGAAAAATATGGTGAAGTGCCTATTGCGTTTATTGAGCTAGTTCCGGGTGCTGCAGCGACGGAAGCTGAGATGATCGATTTTTGTCGCGGCGAGATTGCAAGCTTCAAGGTCCCCCGGCATGTGCGCTTTGTAGAGGATTGGCCGATGGGTGCGACAAAGATACTTAAGTCCGCGCTGCGCGAGCGGATCCTCGCTGAAATAGCCGCCGCCTGAGCCCGGTTCCGCGTTCTTGTCACCGCCCCGCTAGCCTCCAGAGGGAATACGAGCCTTCGCCTCGCCTTTCAGGATGGTCTCGCCCTTTTGATTACGTTGCCATACTGCGCAGGTCACGATACCGCCACCCGCCTCCATGGGCGCCACGGCGAGCACCTCTCCCCCGCAGGTCAAGATGTCATCAGGAAACACGTTGGCAGCAAAGCGCATCTTGGTCGCCACCAAATCCCAAGGATCATGCAGCAGGGAGGTAAAATACCGATAGAGATACGCCTGATTCAGTGGTCCCTGCTGCACCACGTCGGGCAGACCTCGCTCCTGAGCATAAACGCGATCCAGATGGAGCGGATTGGTATCCCTCAATATCAGCGCAATCGGGATGTAATCGAAGCGATCCATCGGCCCCAGCTCGATGGCAGGCAGAGCCATCGAAACCGCGTAATCCTCAAACCATGCTTTGTTCAATGGCGCCGTCATTTGAACAGAATATAGGATTGCTGACCGGACATAAGCAGATCTCCTTCCTCGCGACTCTTAATGTCGAAAGTGACTTCGATCACATCAAACGTCTGCTTGCCCTGCTTCTCGTAAACGTTGCTAATCGCTGCCGAGATGGCAACGGACTCCCCCACCAGCAGGGGTCGATGAAACTCAATGGCCTGCTCTCCGAACATGGCCGTACCCGTTCGATAGTCAAACAGAAAGTCTTCCTGCCAGTCAAAAGTTTTCAGTAGGCCAAGCACCGCAACGAACGGCGCGAAAGATGGGGGCGCCAAGCGCCCTGAGGCTATCTCTGCGCGACCTTCAGAACCATCGGCTGGCGCGAAGTCTGGCTCAGTGACCACACCTAGGAAGTCGTTCAAATCGATTTCGGACACGGTATAGGTCGCGGCCCGCAGCGGGCGACCGATCAGGGCTGCACGGTTAACGGTCAAGTTTCCCCCTGGGTGACTGGCCCAAGAAAAAGCCGGGCAAGGCCCGGCTTTGCAGTAGCACAGATGGCAAGCTTATCAGCCGCGCGCCATCTTGATGCGGCCCTTGGGCTTGGGCTGATCCTCTAGGAACTTGAGTGCCCAGGCCTGGAACTCCGGCTGGCGCGGTGCGTCCAGCCCGGTCTCTTTTTTGCAGCGCTTTTTCAACTCGGCGATGTCGCCACCGCGGTCGAACATTTTGACCTTGCCGCGTTGCTTGGCCATCTTGGCGCGCAGTGCTTTGGTCTTTTTCTCGTCAACCGTATGGTCGGCATTCATCACCACGCCATAGCGTTTGGCGCCCTCAACCGATACCAGACCCGCACGCACGTCGAACTCAACACGCTCGGTTTCGCGCTTCAGAGGGTCACCGCAGCCACCACCACCCCAGGTGTTGAAGTAGAGGATGTCCCCGGCGTTGACGGTAATGCGGTCACACTTACTGGGCATCATCTCTTCACTGCCATCGACGCGCTTGAGAATCTTCTCCGAACGACGTCCCGGCAAGCCACCGTTAACGCCCCACGGATAGGTCAGCCAGCGGTCATCGTGGATAGATATAGTGCCCGGCTCCAGGAAGCAGTAGCCCATCCGCAGGCCGTTACCACCTCGGTTATAGCCCGCACCACCACTGTCAGTGATCGTCTCGTAGGCTTCGATCCGCAGCGGGAAGTAACTCTCGAGGAACTCGTTAGGTACGTTCGTGAAGCTGGGCCACAGCGAGTGCCCGTCAGGCCCGTCACCTGAGGGTTTACCAGGGATGCCGCCAAAGCCAATGGAGTAGAGTTGATACCACTCGCCATTCTTGTCGTAACCCGAGTACATGAAGTGCGGGCTGTCAGAGAAGCCAGCGCCCGCAAGGAAGTCGGGATCACCCTGACCCAGCAGACCACCCAGAACGTCGAAAATCCTACCCAGCGCGTGGGTACGACACGAGAGTGCCGCGGGTTCACGCGGCTTCAGTAGCGTACCCTCGGGAATCCGCACTTCCATCAGGTCATAGAAGCCGTCGTTGAACATGATCTGGGGATCAAACACCATAATCATGTAAACGCCGCAGAACATCTTGAACATCTCTTCGTTGAGATAGAAGTTGATCGAACTGATCGATTGCGGATCAGTGCCGTCAAAATCGAAAATGACTTTATCTTTGTCACGCCACATCGAGCACTTGATGCGATACGGGCCCATACCCAGACCGTCATCACAAATGTAGTCCTCAAAGTGCTGCTTTTTCGTCGGCACGGTATCTTTGATCAGCCTACCCATAGCGCGCTTGTTACGAGCCAACAGCTCGTCCAAGGCTGAGTAATACTCATCGTCGCCAAAGCGCTCTGCCATCTCGATGACGCGCTTTTCAGCGGTCCGCATAGCCGCAACGAGGGCATTGAAGTCACTGCGGTTCCAGGTCGGCATGCGGCTGTTGTGCAGAATCAAATTCAGCACATCGCTCTGCAACTCATCGTTTTTGAAGATCTTAAGGGGTGGTACGCGGATACCCTCCTCAAAAATCTCCCGCGCATCGGTTGGCAGGCTTCCCGGCACCTTACCGCCCACATCCGTCATATGGCCAAACATAGCGGCATAGGCAATCAGTCGGCCGTCTTTGAAGATCGGCCGCAGTAAAAGCCAATCGTTAATATGGCTGATAGCGCCGTTACACGCGTAGGGATCGGTGGTCAGGAAGAGGTCGCCCTCTTCGATAGTGCCGTCGTAGGCCTCTTTGAAGCCGTGGATAAAGCTACCGAACTGGCCGACCACCATCTTGCCTTCCAAATTGGCGATCATCGGGAACATATCGTTTTGCTCACGAATACCCGGTGACATTGCCGTTCGAAACACGACCGCATCCATCTCGTAGCGGGCATTCATCATCGCGTTTTCGATGATGTCGAGGGTGATTGGGTCGATATCCTTACGCTTGAATTTCTTGGTGTTGGTTTCAACGATTGTTGCAGGCATTGTTATCTCCCCTCTCTCAAGCTGACGGTGCTATCAGGATGTTGCCGAACTTGTCGACGTTGCCGGTGTGCCCGGACAGGATCACCGTGGTCGAATCCATCTCGAGTACGATCGCGGGTCCATCGATCTTGTTACCGGCCTTCAGCTGATCCCGTCGGTAAAGGTTTGCTTCCATATTCTTGCCGTCCATAAATACTTTTGACGTCCCGATCTTCGCAGCTGCAACCGGCGTACGGCTGCCGGAGCCCGTCACCTTCTTCGCGTCGATTTCGGCACTCTTGCCCTGCGCCACAGCTCGGACATTCACAATTTCCTTGTCAGCGTCGAGCGCGAAGGTAAAGAGCTGACGGTGCATGTCGTCAAAGGGATCACCAATCACCGACAAGCCCTTGGACTTGAGCTTCTTGAGGTCAAAGTCGACCGTCAGCGTGAGTCCCTGGCCGGAATAACGAATATCCGCTTGATAGGTCACGGAACGATGCGCCTTGGGCACACCTTCCTTTTCCAGCGTTTTGAGCGCCTTGTTGGCCAGCTGCTGGTAGGTTTTCGTCAGCTCCGTGGGCGAAATGTTGGCGAAACGCCGGATAAAGGTGCGCGACGCCTCGTCGCGCACGCGAGTGGTGGCGTCCCCGTAGGCACAGAGTACACCCGGGCCAGGAGGAATAATCACCGGCCAGCTGTTCATTAGCTTACCGAGTGCATTGGCGTGCAGTGGACCCGCACCACCAAACCCGATCAGTGCGAAATCGCGAGGGTCAAAGCCCTGCTCCACTGACACCAGTCGGAGTGCTCCGTACATATTCTCATTCACAATATCGATGATGCCCGCAGCGGCACGCTTCACTGAAATGCCTAACGCGTCAGCAACCGGCTTGATCGCCTTTTCTGCGAGATCCTTGCGGATCTCCATATCGCCACCGAGACGCACTTCGCTGGGTAGGTAGCCGAGTACGACGTTCGCGTCGGTTACGGTCGGCAGGTCACCACCCTTGTTATAGGCAGCCGGTCCCGGTTCGGCGCCTGCACTTTCTGGGCCCACGCGCAATGCACCCGTGAGCTCTGGCACGTGCGCGATGGAACCACCCCCGGCACCAACAGTGCGCACATCGACTGAGGATGCTCTCACAGTCACGTCGCCAACCGTTGTCTCCCGTCGCAACTGTGCGTTGCTGTCCTGCACCAACGCCACGTCGGTAGAAGTACCGCCCATGTCGAAGGTCAGCAGGTTTTCGAATCCTGCCTGCTTGGCGACCCAAACGGCGCCGGATACACCGCCGGCGGGTCCTGACATCAGCAGATTCACCGGCAGGGACTGGGCGACCTTGGCCGAGGCCATGCCGCCGTCCGAGCGGAGGATATGGAGCTTCACATCCTTCATTTTGGCTTTGAGTTTGCGCTCAAGGCTTTTCACATAAGCCGCCACTTTAGGCCGGACATAGGAGTTCGCGACCGTCGTAATCGTGCGCTCATACTCCTGCATCTCAGGCACCACGTCGTAGGAGAGCGAGACTGGAATACCGGGCAACACCTGCTTGGCAATTTTCTCGACTTCCTTTTCATGGGCTGGGTTGGCGTAAGAATTGACCAGCGAGATCGTCAACGCCTCGATATTTTCTTTCTTGAGCCGCTTCAGCTCTTTGGTCAGCGAGCCTTTATTCAACTTCCGAACCACCGAGCCGTCAGCGCCCATACGCTCGTCCGCCTCGATCGTGCACGACAGCGGAGCGAGCGGTTGGCTCTTGTTGTAGATCACCCAACCCCCCAAGCCACCGGGTACGTAGGAGCGCGCAATCTGCAGTACCTGTTGATAGCCTTTGGTGGTCACCAGTCCGACTTTGGCGCCCGTGCCGGTCAGAACCGTGTTCGTCGCAACCGTGGTGCCGTGCATTACCTGTGCGATTTCAGAGGGATCCACCCCGGCGTTGTCACAGACCTTTGCGACACCGTTCATCACTCCGATCGAGGAGTCAGCTGGCGTGCTGGGGACTTTCGCCGTGTGGATGGAACCGGATTTCTCATCAACGAGAATCAGGTCGGTAAATGTGCCGCCGACGTCGACACCAAGACGATAAGGCATGTTGGCCTCCTCTTGTTATAGGTCTTCTTATGATCGCAACGCGAGTCGCAGGGTTCAGAAAACTGCGAGCGCCCTGACGGCACTCAAAACAATTGACCGGACATTTGCTACAATTTCGCTTCCATCCCAAAGATGCACCAATCTGCAGGCAGGTGCAAGGTATGATCCCTCCCACATCCAAGATTTGCTGGAGCTCACCATGATGAAACCCCTCGCCGGCATTCGCGTACTGGCTATCGAGCAGTTTGGCGCAGGCCCTTATGGGTCTATGTATCTCGCTGAACTGGGAGCCGAGGTGATTAAGATCGAGAATCGCGCCACGGGCGGCGACCCATCGCGTCAGTCAGGGTCAGTCACCCTTGCCGATGACGACAGCGCCTACTTTCAGGCATTTAACCTCGCCAAAAAAAGCGTGACCCTGAATCTCAAAAGCGACGAGGGCCGCGCGCTGTTTCATGAATTGGTTAAAAAGAGCGATGTGGTCTGGAACAATCTGCGCGGCAGCCAGCCTGCGAAAATGGGCCTGACCTATGACGACCTCAAAGGCGTCAAACCCGACATTATTTGCACACATATCTCGGCCTACGGGCGGGATAACGACCGCGCGGATTGGCCAGGCTATGACTACCTGATGCAAGCCGAGTGCGGGTTTTTGTCGGTGACAGGCGAGCCGGGCACCCCTCCCTCCCGCTTTGGCTTGTCAATGATCGATTTCATGACCGGCGTCGTGGCGGCGCTGGGCTGCGTCTCAGCACTTTTGGCGAGGCCCAATCAGGGCGGACGCGACGTGGATATCAGCTTGTTCGACGTGGCGCTGCATCAGCTGACCTATCCCGGGACTTGGTACCTCAACCACGGTATCGAGACGGGTCGCGTGGCGCGGTCGGCCCACCCTTACAACACGCCGGTGCAACTTTATAAAACCCGCGACGGCTGGATCTTCATCATGTGCATGACCGACAAGTTCTGGCAGTTACTGCTGGAACGCTCGGAGCATGCAGAATTGGCAGATGATCCGCGCTTTAATTCCATGGCGGGTCGCGCAGAGAATCGTGATGCGTTGACCGAGGTTCTGGACGAGATATTCCAGACTCAAGACACGGACCACTGGTTCGAGAGGTTACAGACCTACATTCCCGTGGCGCCGGTGTACGACCTACCCAACGCGCTCGATAACCCGTTCGTGGCCTCCATCGGCATGATGCAGACCATGACCCACCGCGAATTCGGCGAATATCGCGGCCTGAGCAATCCGATCAAGATCGATCA
>Ga0160423_10000302_pt1 | contig 39451 bp, 28 predicted proteins | sample CRUFie14St8metaG_FD_108191 | JGI IMG/M metagenome (GOLD analysis project Ga0160423, IMG submission 108191) | Marine microbial communities from the Costa Rica Dome - CRUD Field 142mm St8 metaG | ecosystem: Environmental > Aquatic > Marine > Oceanic > Photic zone | place: Costa Rica: the Eastern...
AAAAGGAACACTATGAGTATTAAGATTGATCAGGACATGCTCCGGGGAGTAGTGGAGAAGGTGATGGCAGACCTGGGGCGCCCGGTCAGCTCAGCTGGAGTTCCCGCTGCGGGGTCAGGCTCCGCCCCGCAGACCGCATCGCCTCCAGGAGGCAGCTGTGGCTGTCATTCTGGTCCAAAATCAGGAGCTGGACACTTTGGTGTCTTTGATTGCGTAAACACGGCGGCTCATGCGGCTCAGGACTCATTTCTTCAATTGAAGAATCTTGGGTTGGAGGGGCGCTCTAAAGTGATTGAGATCGTCAAGAGTGTCTGTGCAGCCAACACGGAGAGCTGGGGTCGGTTTGAATTACAGGAAACAGGAATCGGCCGCTTGGATCACAAGGTCGCAAAGTTGGAGATTATGGACAAGGTGCCTGGGGTTGAGTGGCTCCAGCCCTATGCTCTAAGCGGAGATAATGGCATTACCCTTGAGGAGTATGCCCCATTCGGAGTGGTGGGTGCCATTCTTCCGGTAACGCATTCGGTTCCAACCTTGACCGGGAATGTGATCAACATGGTCGCCGCGGGGAATGCGGTGGTCTTCAACCCTCATCCGGGTGGGGCTAAAAGCGCAGCTTTGGCTGCCCGGGAATACAATCGTGCGATCGCAAAAGAGCTCGGGATTGAAAACCTGATCTGCGTCATTGAAAAACCAACTCTGGAATCCTTTGAGCAGATATCGAAACACGATCTGATCGCGATAATGGTGATCACCGGAGGGCCAGCTGTTGTTAAGGCGGCCATGACTTCTGGGAAGAGGGCCATTTGTGCAGGTCCCGGTAATCCCGTCGTAGTGGTGGATGAAACCGCAGATCTCGCAGCGGCAGCCCAAAGCGTGATCGAGGGAGCTTCTTTTGATAACAACCTTCTCTGCATCGGGGAGAAGGCCGTGTTCGTAGTCGATTCGGTTTATAAGGAATTTATGGCATCGCTTGAAAGTGCAGGTGCTGGAAAGTTGACTGGAACGCAGCTGGAGAAGTTAACGAGGGTGGCCTTTACCCAGAAAGATGATGGGGGTGGATGCTCCCACGCGGTTGTGAATCGCGACTTCGTTGGGGCGAGTCCGTCCCGTCTCGCGGCAGCTGCTGGTGCGAGCTTCAGTGATCGTTGCGAGCTGCTGTTCGCGGAGGCGGATAAGAGTCACCCCTATGTGCAGGAAGAGCAGATGATGCCAATGGTTCCTATTGTTCCAGTGGCAGACTTTGAGACTGGAGTGGAGCAAGCGAAGGTAGCGGAGCACGGCTACCGTCATTCAGCGATTATTCACTCAACGAATGTGGGTCATATGACTTACATGGGGCGCCAGATGGACACGACAATTTTTGTTAAGAACGGTCCGTGTGTTGCAGGTCTCGGTCTGGGAGGCGAAGGGTATTTGAGCTATTCGGTTGCCACTACAACAGGCGAGGGAATTACAACGCCCAAAACCTTTACCCGGGTCAGGCGTTGCGTGATGGTAGAAAACCTGAGGATCGTATAGATCGCTATGTTGATGTGTCGAGTAGTTGGGAATGCGGTTGCGACCCACAGTCATCCAAGTCTGAAGGGGTTTAGCATGCTTCTTTGCAGGCAAGAGAACTCGGATGGAGAGTCTAATGGGGCGCCGCCCTTTGTGGCGATCGACCTTTTTGGTGCAGCGCTCCACCAGCGTGTTTTCGTAAGTACTGACGGAATCGGTGCGCGGGGAATCGTGGACGATGAGAGTTCGCCGGTTCGAAATTATATTCAGGGTCTTATCGACGAGTAATTATGCGGATTGGACAAGTTATTGGGAAGGTTACCATGGGGGTGCAGGATCCGGCTCTACGGGCTACCCGCTGGCTGCTGGTCAATCCGCTTGAGGGAGAGCAGTTGAATACAGCATGCGATATTGAGCCTCGTATGACATCCCTGCCCTCTCTGGTGGTTTATGACGATCTGGGCGCAGGAGAGACCGATATTGTGGGGTTTGTGGAGGGAGCAGAAGCGACCGCTCCTTTTAAGGTTCCGACCCCTATCGATGCCATCACTGTGGCAATTTTCGACTGGATTGAACATCACCCGTATCCTCCAGAAGACGACGACGATTAACGAAGGAAGTATGAAAAAGGTATTTACAGGCCGTGATGTAGAAGGGCTTCTCCGGGAGGGAAAGGGCTTGGACTCGATCCCCGAGGGAGCACTCCTGACGCCGACAGCTAAAGACGTGATCAAAGAGTCCCAATCCCGTCGCAGACGGGTTGAGTCGGATGCTCCTGAGCCTGTGGTGCCGGGGGTTCCCGACTATGAGTTCAAATGGGCCCCAGGAAGTGATCCAAAATCTCCGGAAGAAATCGCAAGGTTCTTCCGTTCGAAGGAACTCACGGATCTTAAGGAGAGGATGGTTGATATTGGCGACCGGATGTGGAGAAAGAACTATACTGATGGGAATGGTGGGAATCTCACAATCCGAGTCGGAGATAACTTGGTTCTGTGTACTCCCACGCTGATCTCCAAAGGCTTCATGAGGCCGGAGGATATGGCGCTGATCGACCTTGATGGAAATCAGCTGGCTGGGACGAGGCGACGCACTAGTGAGTGTCTGACTCATATGGCGATCATGAAGAGGCAGCCAAAGGCGAAGGCCTGTTGTCATGCTCATCCACCGCATGGAACTGCCTTTGCGGTCGCAGGTGTGCGCCCCCCCACCTGTATGATCCCAGAGGCTGAGGTGTTTCTTGGAGAGATAGGTATGGCGGATTACCAGACGCCGGGCACTCCAGCGAACGCTAAGGCCGTTGGTGAAGCAGCGATTGAGCATATGTCGGTTCTGATGATCAACCACGGAGTGATTACGTGGGGTAAGGACATAGAGGACGCCTACTGGAAAATGGAAAACACGGATGCTTATTGTCAGACGGTCCTGCTCGCCGCTCAGTTAAAGGGAAAAGATCTCCTGACCATCACTGGTAGTCAGGCAAAGGAGTTGATCGAGCTTCGGTCAAGCCTAGGAATGGAGGATAAACGCGCAGGTTGGAAGGAGTGCGAGCTATGTGATAACTCCGAGTTCCGACCGGGAGCGGTCTGTGAATTACCGGGAGGTCAACCCGGAGCGCCGGGGGGCGAGCTCGATGCGAATGCGGAGGAACTCGTAAAATCGCTGACTGAACAGATCATGGGACAGCTTTCGGGATAATGAGGGTGTCATAGAATCTGGAGTTGGCAGAAGTGGGAGAGTTTGAGCTGGGTGCGCAGGTCAGCGGCAGATCTTACGGCATGATAGTCGTGGGCTGCTTGATATTGTTTCGCTGCAATTCCAGTATCCGTGCGATGGGGCTTCGGCCGTTTGGGTATTCACGTATTTGAGATATTGGTCTTTTGAAGTAACATTTGGTCGAATGCGTTCGATTCTGCACATCGATATGGACTGCTTTTATGCCGCGATCGAGGTGCGCGATAATCCTTCGCTAAAGGGAAAGGCTGTGGCGGTGGGAGGAAGGGAGCGCGGAGTGCTCACCACGGCAAATTACGAAGCGCGGAAGTATGGGTGTCGTTCGGCGATGCCTACTTTTAAGGCCCTTCAGCTTTGTCCGGGCCTGATCGTGATGCCGACCCGGTTCGAGGTCTACAGGAAGGAGTCACAGAAAGTGAGGGATGTTTTCAATCGCTACACGGAGCTGGTGGAGCCACTTTCGCTCGACGAGGCTTACCTTGACGTTACGGGTAACAGCGAGTCAGGAGTGTCGATCGCTTCTCAGATCAGAAAGCGGATTGAGGAAGAAACCGGGTTGACGGCTTCTGCGGGAATCGCACCCAACAAGTTGCTAGCCAAGATTGCTAGTGATTGGAAAAAGCCGAATGGGCAATTTGAGATCAAGCCGGGGGAGGTGGAGGAGTTCCTTGAGCATCTCCCCGTTAGAAGGCTTCATGGGGTAGGGCGTAAGACCGAGGAGAGGCTTGCGTCAGTAGACGTTCTTACCTGTGGAGATCTACAGCGGATCAGTAAGTTTGAGTTGGCAGATCTATTCGGGAGCTGGGGTCTGGAGCTGTATGCGCTGTGTCGTGGTATCGATAATCGGCCTGTAAGGATTGATAGGATTCGCAAGTCTGTCAGTAGCGAGAGAACCCTGAAAGAGGATGTGGAAGACTTTCTGTCTCTGGTCGATATCATGGAAGAGTTGAGGTCGGGGGTAGAGGAGACAATTGTCACGAAATATAAGGAGCGGGTGATTAAATCGTTGGTGGTGAAGTTGAAGTTTTCTGATTTCACGCAGACAACGGCGGAGCGAGCTCCGGAGGTATCTGTTCAGAACCGTGGGATAAGGCCGGTCATGGAGAGCAATATCTGTCGCCAATTACTTGAAGAGGCCTGGGGTAGAAGTCAGGGGAAAGGCGTGCGGCTTGTTGGGGTTGGAGTCCGCTTCGCCGATGCGGGCAGTAAGTCGCAGTTGCAGTTTGATCTTTGAGCTGCAGTCTTGACCATGCGGGAGGGCATGCTCTTCTAAGGATGTGGATTTCACCGAAATTGACAGGGAGGATTTCAGTAGTCTGCTCGAGGAAATAGGGAGAACGAGTATGCCGTTCGGAAAGTATGGACCCTCCAAGTATCCACCCCGTGGGGTTCCCGTGTTTGATCTTCCTGCCGAGTATCTTGGGTGGTTCGCCAAGAAAGGCTTTCCCAAAGGGCGTCTGGGGGAATTGCTCGCAACGGTCTTCGAGATCAAAGAGTGTGGGGCAGACGAAGTCTTTCAGCCGCTAAGACACAGTAATGGCGGGCGTTTCCGGTTGTCGCGTAAACCTTCTCAGACACTTGATTTTGGCTCAAACCCCGGGCATGAGTGATGAAAGGTCGCGTAGGATGTTATATTGATTTTTTCCAAGGGTTCGATCTTCCGTGTGTCTCATAACAGAGAGAACGGTGCTCTGATATGATAGCAACTTGGCCGTAATCTTATTTTATCATGAAACTCTACCTGATTCTTTTTGCGCTGGTTGTTGTCGGGGTCTCAACGCAATCCCAGTCCGGGCAGTCACCTGCTGAATTGAGAAGTAAGGCTGGGGCTCTTGCGAAAGACGGTAACTGGAAAGAGGCGCTAGAGGTAAGTCGAGTCGTTCTCGATACTGTGGATGATAGAGAGAGTGGGAAAGACCTTATGGACTCGCTTCGCTATCTGCGTGAGTTGAGGCAGGTTGCCGATGCCGATGAGCTTATTGAGAGTGCGGTGAGTAAGCACTCCTCAAACTGGGGGTTGTTACGTCAGGCGGCAAAAAGCTATCAGCAGTTACAGCACTCAGGGTTTCTTTTGGATGGCGAATTTCGGCGGGGCTACAACAGAGGTGGTGGCTCCTATGTGGAATGCATGGGGCGTGATCGGGTCAGGTCTATTCAGCTGGTTCGGCGAGCCATCGAGACCGTGGACGAGAATAGCGCAGGTGTCATCAGTGATCTGTATTCTGAGCTTGCAGGGTATCTGGCAATGGGTCGAACAGGGGTGCAGAGAGTCTGGGCGTTGGGAGTTCTTACGAATCTGGTAGAACTTCCAGACCATGGGGATGAAGGGCGGCTCTCCAGTGGGTCAGGTGCTCCTGTTGATACAAAAGGGGGGGCTCTCGTTTTCGAGGTTCCTGAGTCCTGGGAGAGCGCGAAGAATGATGGGGAGAGGTGGCGCTGGGCCACTAATAAGTCAGTGAGGTTAGCGCCAGAGAAGGAGCCGCAGGCTAAGGAGCAATGGGCTCGTTTTTTGGTGCAGCATTACGGGGTAGGCACCTTGGCAGGATTCGGAAGATGGATGCAACAGGATCCGGAAGAGGCGGAGGCGGTTTTGCAGGTTCACACGCTGAAGGAGACTGAGACCATAGCAAAGCTCGCGTCTGGTGTTCAGCGTTTTGATTTGGCCCCCGATTACCAATTTATTCCTCTTCTCAGGCGACTTTCTACGGGGAAGCAGTCAAACGCAGGCCTCGGGGATCAGCTCGTCCAAGTCTTGTTGAATCGCCGCCAATATGCGGCCGGAGCCCGAGAGCTGAAGAGATTGATTGCTACCCATGGCAGGGGAAAGGGCAATCATCGGCAGAGTCTCCTCGGCCAGATCGAAGGTGAATGGGGTCGTTTTGAGCATGCGCCGATGATGCAAGCCGGTTCAAAGCCGAAGGTCTCGTTTGTTTACCGAAATGCGGAGAACCTGAAGCTCACATTACATGCGCTCGATGTTGATCAGGTTGTTGATGATATATTTAAGCACCTAGAGAGTAACCCGAGAGAAATAAACGGATCGAAGTTGGACGTGGCGCGGATCGGTAACCGACTGGTGAATGAAAATCAGAAAAAGTATCTTGGAGAGAGAGTTGATGAGTGGGAGGTCGGGCTTCAGCCGAGGCAGAATCATTGGGACACTCGTGCCGAGTTGATTCTTCCGGTGCGGAAAGCGGGGGCTTATTTGCTTAAGGCCACTCCCGGCAAAGGCCCTGCTTCTTGGATTGTGGTCTGGATTGCAGATACAGCCCTGATAACTCAGCAGCTGCAGAAGGGTACATTGTTCTATCTTTCAGAAAGCAAGGCTGGGGCTCCGGTGAGTGGAAATCTCGAGCTTTTTGGATTTCGTGTTGAGCGCAGGGAGGGAGTGAAGGCCGTTCTCAGGAAGTTTGATGTTCAAACAAAAAGGATCAGAAAGAAGATAGGAGTGGATGGGTCTGTTATTCTGGCAAAAGATGAACTCGATGCAGAGTTTCAGTGGATGGCAGTGGGGCGCAGTGCTGCAGGAGGGCGTGCCTTGATGGGTTTTCAGAGCCACCGCTGGAACGATTTTCGGTGGGATGAGCTCAATAACTCAAGATCCTACGGAATTACGGACCGCCCGGTTTATCGGCCTGAGCAGAAGGTGCATTTTAAATTTTGGAGCAGAACGGCAAGATATGACCTCGATGATGTCTCCCTGTTTGCCAACCGGAAGTGCTCTGTTGAGATTCACCATCAGGCCTCTGGGAAGGTTCATGAACTGAAGAATTTGAGGACAGACGAGTTTGGGGGGGTCGAGGGTGAGTGGATCCTGCCGCCAGATGCGCGGCTGGGTGGGTATCAGATCTTTCTTCAGGGAGAAGTGCCTCGTGGGGGGATTCAATTCCGCGTCGAGGAATACAAGAAGCCCGAGTTTGAGGTGTTGGTGGAAGCACCAGATGAACCCATCAGGCTCGGTGAGGTCATTGAGGTGAAAGTGCGTGCAACTTATTACCATGGAGCTCCGGTTACGGATGGCAGGGTAAAGATCAATGTTCAGCGGTTTAGTCACACTGATGCCTGGTTTCCCGAGGGCCAATGGGATTGGCTCTACGGAGAGGGATATTGGTGGTTTGGCCAGGATTACAGGGATTACCCTGGTTGGAGTAAATGGGGCTGTATAGCTCCACGACCCCCTTGGTGGAGAGGCCAGCGATGGACTCCGCCGGAACTCGTCCTCGAGAAAGAGTTCGAAATCGAGCCTGATGGTACGGCAAAGGTTTTGATTGATACCTCTACAGCAAAGCTTGTGCACGGGGATATTGACCATCGATATGTAATCTCTGCTGAGATTGTAGACTCTTCCCGTAGAACGGTGGTAGGCTCGGGGAATGTTCTTGTCGCGCGAAAACCTTTCAGCTCAAAAGTATGGCTCGATCGAGGTTATGCCCGGCCGGGAGAGACTGTGAAGGCTGGTTATTCAGCTCGTACGCTGGATGGGCGCGCGGTGAAGGTCAAAGGCGAAGCGAATCTTTATCGCGTGAGTTTAGATCCTGATGGTAACGTAGAAGAGGAGCGTATTCAGTCGATCAAGCTTGAGGAAGAAGATCAGGGTGAAGGTGAGGTTCGCTTCAAGGCGCCGTCTCCCGGGCAGTATCGCTTTTCTGTTCAGTTGACTGACATCAAAGGCAACGTGGAAGAGGGGGCAACCGTTTTCGTGGTCCGCAATGTTGACGATGATGGAGCGAAGAGCAGGTTTAACCCGCTTGAACTAGTCCTGGACAAAAGCGAATACCGGCCCGGAGAGGAAGCCCGTATTCTTGTGAATACAAAGCAGAAGAACTCCAGTGTGCTTCTGTTTTTACGAACGACAGGAGGGTCGGCGGAAGAGATGAGACTCGTTCAAGTCCGGGGAAAGTCGAAGGAGGTTACAGTGAAGCTGCTTCAGAAAGATATGCCGAATATTCATGTTCAGGCTGTGACGCTTGTGAATGGAGAGGTGGTTTCAGAGGTGCGGCAGATCGTCATTCCTCCCGAAAAGAGACTTCTCAGTGTAGAAGTTCTTCCAGGAAAAGACCGAGTTAAGCCCGGTGAGAAGTCAACAGTGAAGATCCGATTGAAGGATCAAAATGGTGAGCCATTTGAGGGAACGACAGCGGTTACGATTTATGACAAAAGTCTCGAAGCCATTGCAGGAGGCTCTAATGTGCCGAGCCTCAGAGACTTTTTTTGGAACTGGACGCGTCCATTCTACAGGAGGGAGGTGAGGCATTCACAGTCGTTCCATGGAAGCCAGATCGGAAAGATGAGGGCGCCTCGGATGCAGACCTTGGGGCGTTTTGGAAACCGGTTTTCCGTTTATGCTGATTTGGATGCAAGAAGTCAGTTCTTGTCGGAAAATGCTTCATTCGGAATGGCAAAGTCGGTTGGTCGGGCTGCTCCTGCAGCTATGGCAGACTCCATGGCGAGTGACTCGCTCGTGGCCGTTAACCGCGGTGTTGAACAGGAGGGTGGTCTAGGAGAAGCGGAGGGGCCGCAGGTGGTGGTGCGATCGGAATTTGCGGATCTCTTAAAGTGGGCCGGTGGGGTGACAACAGACGAAAAGGGAGAAGCCGAGATTGAGGTGGAGTATCCTGATAACCTTACCACTTGGAAGGTGAAGATCTGGGCGTTGGGCAAAGGCACCCGGGTTGGAGAAGGCTCCGCAGAGGTAATTACGAGTAAGGACCTGATCGTTCGGCTACAGGCTCCCCGCTTTTTCGTCGAGAAGGATGAGGTCGTCCTCAGTGCGGTGGTTCATAATTATCGTGAGGATGCGATGGAGGTAGAGGTCACTCTTGAGCTGGAGGGTGGGGTGCTGGAGTCTATCGGATCAAGAGGGGCAAATGTAGTGATCCCCGGAGGGGGCGAGCAGAGGGTTGATTGGAGAGTGGTTGCAAGAAAAGAAGGCGTCGTGATGATCCGAATGAAGGCTCTGGCACATGGGAAGAAACGCGTAGTCGATGCGGTTGACGCCTCAGACGCCATGGAATTGAAGTTCCCGGTCTATGTGCACGGTATGTTACGAACGGAGTCTTGGAGCCGGTCTTTGCCACGTGAAAAGGATACATTGTCGATTGAGTTCGAGGTGCCCGAAGATCGGCGGCCGGGTCAAACGCGTCTCGAGGTTCGCTATTCACCGACTGTTGCCGGTGCGATGATTGATGCCCTTCCTTATCTTGCGTCTTACCCCTATGGCTCCACTGAGAATACGGTAAACCGCTTCGTGCCAGCGGTTATTACCCAACGAGTTCTCCGGGATATGCAGATAGATCTTGCTGAAGTAAGGAACAAGAGGCTGAACCTTAATCCGCAAGAGATTGGCGATGCCCGGGACCGGGCTTCTCAGTGGAAGGCCTGGAAGGAGAACCCAGTCTGGGATGTTGAAGGGGTAGACAAGATGGTCAGTAAAGGTGTGCAGCGATTAATGGAAATGCGTAACCGAGACGGTGGTTGGGGCTGGTTCAGCGCCTATGGATCGCGGTCGTATCCACATACTACTGCGGTCGTGGTGCATGGGTTAACAGTCGCAAAGGAAAATGGTGCGCCCATTCCTGATGAGCTTCTCAAGGGAGGGATAGAATGGCTGAAGCGCTACGAGGCAGGTCAGGCCGAGATGATCCGATTTTGGAAAAAGCGCAAGAAGAGGACCAAGCAGCGGGCAGATGCTCTCGATGCTCTGATACGGAGGGTTCTTGGAGCTGCTGGTTCGAATCAAAAGGAAATGCTGGGGTTTCTTAAGCGCGACCGGGTGAATCTTCCTGTTTACGCGAAGTGCCTCCTTGGCTTGGAGTTGCACCGGATAGGCGCTCTTCAAGAGCGTGACGAGGTAATCCGGAATATTGAGCAATTCCTGAAACAGGATCAGGAAAATCAGACGGCATGGCTTGATCTTGGAAACGGGGGTTACTGGTGGCGCTGGTATGGCAGCGAATTCGAGGCTCATGCCTGCTATCTTAAGCTTCTGGCGCTTGCAAAACCGGGAAGTCCGCAGGCCAGTGGATTGGCAAAATATTTAGTCAACAACCGAAAGCACGCAACGTATTGGAAGTCCACGAGAGACACGGCACTTTGTGTGGAGGCACTTGCTGACTACTTACGGGCCAGTGGTGAAGATGAGACTGACATGGAAGTCGAGGTTCTTCTCGATGGAAAGAGCATCAAGACCGTGAAGATCTCAAAGGAGAATTTGTTCAGTTATGACGGTGTGATGACGGTGGCCGGAGATGTGCTGGGAACAGGAAAACACAAGGTCGAGTTGCGCAGATCTGGTAAGGGGGCGCTCTATGCCAACGTCTACCTCACAGTTTTCAGTAAAGAGGACTTTATTCGGAAAGCAGGGCTGGAGGTCAAGCTTCAGCGATCCTACTACAAGCTTGTTCCCGTGAAGGCATCGGAGAACGTTGCTGGGTCGAGGGGTCAGGCTCTTCAGCAGAGGAGGCAGAAATTCAAGAGAATGAAGCTCGAGCAGGGAGATGAGGTTGCCAGTGGAGACCTCATTGAAGTTGAACTGTCTATTGAAAGTAAAAATGACTACAGCTATCTGGTATTTGAAGACTGGAAGGCCGCTGGGTTGGAGGCAGTGGAGCTGCGTAGTGGTCATGGAGGAGGCGGCCTGAGCTCGTTCGTGGAGTATCGAGACGAAAAGGTGGCTTTGTTTGTCCGCAGTCTGCCCCGGGGAAGGCATAATCTCAGCTATCGGCTGAGAGCTGAGACTCCCGGGGTTTTTAGCGCCCTTCCTGCCAAGGCAGAGGGCTTATACGCCCCTGAGCTGAGGGGCAATTCCGACGAGATGAAGGTCACCGTGGGTGAGCTAAAGAGATAACAGTGCTCTGACAGGTCTCTCCGAATAGATTCTAGCTGGAGGCCAGACTGGCCTCAAATTCGAGGTTGGGATCGGCTCCGCGGCGTAAAGCTTCCTGATAGAGTTTGAGGGCCTCGTCCTTCAGGCCCTTGCGAAGATAAATAACAGCTAGATTGTAGTAGGGATCGGAGAGGGTGGGATCGATTTCGATGGCGGTCCGGAAGTGCGCTTCGGCATCGTCGTCACGCTCCTCGCGTCCAGCAACATTACCGAGGAATACATGAGCCTTGGCGTTACTGTCATCGAGGTTGACGGCACGCTCCAGGGCCTGCTTAGAATTATCGAGGTCGGCCAGGCGATAATGGCAGACTCCGAGCATGAAGTGAGCAAAGGGGAGGTTGTCACCACGGATTACCAGTGCGTCATTAAACGAGGAAACAGCGAGGGGTATATCCTCATTTTTGACATGAACGACCCCCAGATTGAGCATGGTTTCCACATGGCCCGGATGCTGATCGAGAATGGATTCAAAAACTTCCCGAGCTGCTAGGTAGCGCCCATTTGCAAACGCGCGCCGTGCAAGTTGATCCTTGATCGTGATATTCTGCTGAAGACTTCTTGATGCGTCCGCTACCTCCTGCTCCTTCGGTCTGTCGTCAAAAATGAATTCGTCATCGACTTTGAATTCCGCAATAAGTCTGCTTTCCTCGGCGGTTAGCTGTAATTCCTGGTCGAATAGACCTTGGATGTTGTCAACCAGTGGTCCTTGTTGCTGCCCGATTTTACGAATCTCGGCCATAACGGCATCTTTCGCACTTTTCCTGTGTTCTTGGATCCGAAGCTGCCGGGCGATAATGTCGCGCAACATTTCCATTTCTTGCCGTGCCTTCGGCCCGGCATTCCCGTCCGCGAGTTCGTCCTGCAGTTCGATCCCTGCAGCTCTCAGCCGCTCCTCCATCGCTTCAAGGCGAATTTTCTGAGAGGCGTTTTCACGCTGGAAATCAATAAGCCGCCCCTTAGCCTGGGCGAGATCTCTCTTTGCCTCGATGAGCTGGTCTTTGGTCGCATTATTATCGGAGTGAAGGGCTTTGAGACGCTCCCTTGCGGTGTTGAGACTCCGGCCCATTTCCATATTTTGCTTGATAAGCAGCTGGACACGCTCGCTCTCGTTGAGCTTCAAAAGGGCGGACATCTGATCGCGCTCGACAAGCAGCGCATCGCGTTCTCCACGAAGGTCCCGAATCTGATCCCTAGCCTCTCCAAGTTGCTGGTCGAGTTGAGCTGTCCTCGCCTCCAGGGCCACATATTTACGGTCCTTCTCCACCAGTGCCGCTTTCATCTCCTTCATCTGGCGCCGCAGTCCTTCGACTACTTCCTTGGACGCCGACTGCTGAATGTTGACGACTTGCTCGAGGTCTGCAGCCCGCTTCTGCGCTTCGACTGTTTCATCTCGGGCTGATGCTAGCTGGGCGAGCGCTTTTTCATGTTGAGCCCTGCTGTCCTGTAGCGCCTTGAACATAGCGTTACGCTCGTTCTCAACTTTTGCGATTCGACGGTTTATATCGGCAAGCTGCCCGGAGACCGGTGCCCGCGCAACACTGTCCCGCTTCATCTCAAGCTGGCGGAGAGCCTCCCGGAGTCGTACGGAGTTGGCGTCGCGTGTCGACCGAGCTTTCTGGAGTTCGCGCCGATACTGGGATATCTGTTGCTGCAGTGCAGCCACCTCCGCCTTTCTGGCCGGGTCCAGCTCGGGTATCTGGAGGTCGCCAGCACCCGGAGCTGGTGTGCCCGACTCGACGAGGTCGCCCGTACGCATGGCCTGTCGGTTTCGTTCCGCGAGCGCTTTATCGCGAATTGCACCCATTGCAGATGTTGTTGATTCTGTACGGCTCTTAACCAGCTCAGGCTTGAACTCAGGGTTAGAAAGAGCCACTGATTCAAAAAGCTGCCTCGCTTTGTCGTAGCGATTGAATGCATCGAGAAACTTTCCGTCTTTTGCCGCTTTTTCGGCTTCGCGGACTGTCAGCCAAGCCTGAAAATAAATGTCTGATGGTTTGAACTTTGCATTTACGGGAGCCTGCGCGACCACAGGCAGGGAGAGGCAAAGCAGCATGGTAGCGATCTTGAGGCAATCGCATGTAGATCTCAGAGGGATCATACGGCAGGGACAATAGGCTAGGAGAGGGTTGGGGAAAAGGCAGAATTGGCTCTCTCTAAACTCTTTGCTCCTTAGGTGTTTGCATCCATTTAGCTATCTCCTGAGGAGACCTGCAATTCAGAATGTCCTCCTTGTTGAGCCAGCCCTTGCGTGCGACGCGAATTCCAAAGTGAAGGTTTTGGAATCCCTCAACGTGGTGAGCATCTGGGTTGATTGCGCATTTGACGCCCTTGTCGCGGGCACGCCTCCACCACCGCCAATCCATGTCCATGCGTTTGGGTGAGCAGTTGAGCTCGATCACAGTACCGGTAGCTGCTGCGCAATCGATGATCTTTTCATGATTCACGGCGTAGGCATCCCTGCGAAGAAGCAGGCGTCCGCTTAAGTGGCCCAGCATTGAAACGTAGGGGTTTTCCATCGCCTTGATAAGGCGTGCCGTCATTTCCTTTTCCGAGAGGTTGAATGATGCATGGACAGAGGCCACAACGTAGTCGAGCTCGGCAAGGATGCTGTTATCAAAATCGAGGGATCCATCTCTCAGGATGTCGACTTCATTTCCGGCGTAAAGGTCAATGTCCTTCAGGGTGGAGTCCATGCTCCTGATGGCTGATACTTGTTGGAGTAGTCTCTCTTCGTTTAGTCCGTTCGCTTGAAAAGATGATTTCGAGTGGTCAGAGATGCCAAGGTAAGAGAGTCCAAGCTCACGGGCGGCCTCCACCATTTCAGCGAGAGTAGAACGGCCGTCAGATTCGGTGGTATGATTGTGGAAAGTGCCACGTAAATTTTCCTGTTCGACGAGGCGCGGCATTTCGCCCTCCATGGCGGCCTTAAATTCGCCCCTGTTTTCTCTTAATGGAGGTTCGATGAACTGGAGTCCAAGCTCCCTGTAGACGTCCTCTTCCTCGTGGAGGTTAGGTGTAGGGTCCGTTCGCCCAGAATTTTCAACTGGCTTAAGGTGGTATTCGTTCAGGGTTAGGCCCTGTTTGAGTGCTTGAGAGCGCAATTCCACATTATGTTCCTTACTCCCGGTAAAATACATCAGCGCGAACGGCCACTCACTACTGGAGATGGCCCGGAGATCGCATTGGAGGCCATTTTCGAGGCGTATTGAAGCCTTCGTCTGGCCGTGCGCAATAATCTCATGAATGCCCGGCAGTTGGGTGAAAAATGTAGTAAGGGCGTCTGGATTTGTGGTCGCTACCAGAAAATCCAGATCATGGAGGGTTTCCTTGCCCCGGCGATAGGAGCCGGCGATTTCTACCCGGCTTGCTTCGGGATGTTGCCTGAGAATGTTAAGAATTCGTTCAGCATCTGGTGCAACTTCCGCAAGAAGGTAGTGTCCGGAAAATCGCTCGTAGTCTTCGATCGAGCTCAGGATTTTCTTTTCGGTTTTTGCTCCGAACCCGGACAAGGTGGCGACCTCGCCTGCTTCGCATGCTCGCCGCAAATCACCGAGGGAGCTCACCTCAAGCTCATCATACAAAGCCCGTACCTTTTTGGGCCCAAGGCCCTGCAATTCAATAAGTTCAAAGATTCCCTCTGGAAATTCGCCTCTGAGATTCTGGTGAAAATCTAGTTTGCCAGTGAGGGCGAGTTCGTGAAGTTTCTGCTGCAGGGCTTCTCCAATGCCTTTGATGCCGCCAAGGTCGCCATCGATGGCTCGGGCAAGGATATCGCCATCAAAAGACCGGACTATTTCGGCGCCGTTACGATACGCTCTGATCTTAAACGGATTCTCGCCCTTCAGCTCCAACAGGAGGGCAATTTCTTCCAGAATATCAGCCAGATGATCGCGGGTAACTTCAGCCATGGTAGCAATCGCTGACGGGCTTAGTCCTTCAGCTTGCCTTTGAATATCTCCAATGCTTCCTGAACCAATGGATCATCATAAAACGAGTCGTTATCATTGGGGGGCACGGACTCATCTTTTTCAGGGTCCAGAGGCGATGGCGGTTCTTTGTCGCTGCTGATCTGAGCGGAATCGTCGGCAGCGGAAACGGCTGGTTCAGGGTGATTTTCAGGCGCTTGTTCGATGAGCGATTCAAGTTGATTTTCAACACCACGGTTTTTTTTTCGGGCACGGGCTGAGGTGCGTGTGGTGGGGGGGCTTTTGGGGAGTGCTTCAGGTGATTCGGATGGTGATGCCGCAGGGGCTTTAGCCGGTTGTTCCTGAGGGCTCTCGCCAACAGTCCCGGTAGTGCTGCCGACTTCCAGAGCTCTGATGACATCGCTGATCTGCACTTCGTCTAGTGATTGAACTGCCCGAATCAGGGCGATTTCAAAGTGGAGCTGTTTATTCGAAGCCCGGCGCATATGGGCGTCTGCATTCGCTAATCTATCGAGGACTCCCAGAAGTCTGTCGTCACCGGGAAGTAAGGACGCATCGCCGACCTGGTCCCAGAAGCCAGAGGGTATCTCCGTATTGTTTGTGCTGGGGTTGAGTCTATCGAGAAGCAGGGCTCGGATGAAACCGGCCAGCTCTGAAAGTAACTGGGTCAGATCTTTTCCTCTTTCAGCTTCCGTCTGGATGAGGGCGATAGTCTCCGCCGTTTGCCTTCTCAAAAGGTGAGTGGCGAGAGAGGAGATTGTCTCGGAAGAGGTAAAGCCGAATACGTCCTGAACATTTTCTTCGTTAATGGCGTCGCCGCAAAAGGCAACGAGCTGGTCCAGCATGGATTGGGCATCCCGCATCCCTCCATCTGCGCCCTTGGCGATGGACCATGCGGCCGATTGTTCAAGAGTCACGTTCTCCTTTTCTGCAATATGAAGAAGTTGATGAGCAATCACTTCTGTGGGTATTGGACGAAGGTCGAACCGTTGACAGCGCGAGATGATGGTTGGGAGAATCTTGTTAGGCTCTGTGGTTGCGAAAATGAATTTCACATGCGGAGGAGGTTCCTCGAGGGTCTTCAAAAGCGCATTAAAAGCGGCAGTCGAAAGCATATGCACTTCGTCAATATAGTAGATCTTGAAGCGGCTGCTGGCAGGGGCGTAATTGACAGTTTCTCTGAGCTCTCTGACCTGATCCACACCGTTGTTGGATGCTCCATCTATCTCGAGAACATCAAGAGAGCGCCCCTCCGCGATTTCGATGCAGGCTTCCTCATCCGGCTCGAAATCCAGCCGAGGGCCATCGCTGCAGTTCAGTGCTTTGGCAAAAATGCGCGCAGTTGAAGTCTTTCCCGTTCCCCGAGGCCCAACAAAGAGGTAGGCATGGGCGAGGCGATCCGCCTGGATTGCATTTCTGAGCGTAGTGACAACGTGGTCCTGACCAAGGACATCATCGAAGGTGCGGGGTCGATATTTGCGGGCAAAAACCTGGTAGCTCATGGTGAGTGTTTCAGGCAGGAAGTTCGATCCGAGGTATCGCGTTGAGGAGAGTCTGGGTATAGGGATGCTGCGGTTCCTCGAAAATCCTTCCGGAGGTGTTGTATTCAACAATTTCTCCGGCCTTCATCACGGCGATATTATCTGCGAGATACCGCACAACTGAAAGATCGTGGGAGATAAAGATCATCGTAAGGGAAAGCTCGTCTCGTAATTTAAGAAGCAAATTCAAAATCTGAGATTGAATAGAAACATCAAGTGCAGAGACCGGTTCGTCGGCGAGGATTAGCTTGGGCTCCGGTGCGAGTGCGCGTGCGATGGCGATTCTCTGTCGCTGGCCGCCGGAGAATTCATGGGGATACTTCTGCATGAAGCGTGCGTCGAGACCGACGCGTTCCATGAGCTCAGCTACTCGTTCAGTCAGATTATTTTTGAAATCCCGTAGGTCCAAGCTTGTTCCCTCCTTGCTGCGAATATTAAGGAGGGGGCGCTGGCAGAGAGCTTCTGCCAGGGTGGAGTAGACCGTCATTCTTGGATTGAGAGAGGCATATGGGTCCTGGAACACCATCTGAAAGTCGAGTCGGCGAGACCGGATTTCACGTCGACTCAAAGAGCCCAGATCATCTCCATCCAAGGAGATCTGGCCGGAGTTAGCCGGCTGAAGCTGCATGATCGTTCTGGAGAGGGTCGATTTTCCGCATCCCGATTCGCCTACGAGGCCGAGAATCTCCCCCTTCTCCACACTCAGAGTCACTCCATTGACGGCACGGATCACATCAGAGGTCCCACCGAAGCTTCCTTTCCGGACGGGGAAGTGGGTATGAACGTTAACAAGCTCGAGAAAGGGCACGTGCAAATGAAAGCACTAATTTAAGAATGGGACATTCTAAACTTGCGGAATCTCAAATAATGCTTCGGAAATCTAATCACTTGAAGCGGTAAGTGGGAGAGGCTTGGAAGATGTCCTGTAGATTGCGCTTTGCAGGATGGAGCTTGTCCGTAAGGTCCCGGCAGTCATGCCGAAATCACCTGTGGTGCTAATAATACGAGATGGCTGGGGTGTGAATCCCGGCGGGTCCAAAACAGCGGAGACCGATGGTAACGCAACCTTACTGGCCAAGACCCCCTTTCACGATGATTTACTGAAGCGGTATCCGAAGGGCATGATCAGCTGTTCGGGGCTGGATGTCGGATTGCCGGAGGGGCAGATGGGGAACTCCGAAGTTGGGCACCTCAACCTTGGTGCGGGGAGGATCGTCTACCAGGATTTGACCCGGATCAACAGGGTTGTGGAGGAAGGCGCTCTGGGCGAAAATGAAGTTCTAAAAGAAGCCTTCTTCAAGGCCCAGGGCAAGAGGCTGCACTTGGTGGGGCTGGTCTCAGATGGTGGAGTACATAGCCATCAGGATCATCTGGTCGCGCTTGCGGCGGCAGCCCACTCAGCCGGGGTTGACGATATAATGGCACATGCCATTACCGATGGACGTGATACCTCGCCCACCGCAGGAGCTGATTTCCTCAGCGAGGTTGAGGATGGCCTTGCAGAATATGGGGCTCGGATCGCAACGGTGATTGGTCGCTATTTTGCGATGGACCGGGACCGCCGATGGGAGAGGACCAAGGTGGGGTGGGATGCTATCGTGCATGGTGTTGGCGAGGAGTCTGAGCTTCTCGCCAGTGAGGCGGTCGCTCAGCAATACAGAGAGGATCGGTCTGATGAATTCATGCCTGCTCTCATTTTTCATGAGGCCTCCACTCAGCGCGTAAGAGATGGGGACGTGGTGATTGTTTTCAACTTTCGAGCCGACAGGGCCCGTCAGCTTTCTGAGGTCTTTCTCAGTAAGGAGTTTGACGGGTTTGAAGCAGGGGAAAGACCGGACGTTCACTACGTCACGCTGACGGAATACGATGAGACCTATGATTGTTCAGTGGTATTTCCTTCCGAGAAAATGACCAACGTGCTTGGACAGGTAGTATCGGCAGCTGGTAAAAGTCAGTTGCGCATTGCAGAGACCGAAAAATATCCTCACGTGACCTATTTTTTCAACGGTGGCGAGGAAGAGCCTTGCGAAGAAGAGAGTAGAGCCATTATCCCGTCCCCAAAGGACGTTCCCACCTACGACCATAAACCTGAAATGAGTGCGTCGGAGGTTACCGCGACGGTGGTTGAGAAGTTACGAGAGTTTGACCTCGTAGTGCTGAATTTTGCGAATCCTGATATGGTCGGGCACACGGGGGTTGTTGAGGCTGCGGTCAAGGCTGTCGAGACAATCGATGATGGGGTGCGCCAGGTGGTAGAAGAGACCCTGCGGCTTAAGGGAAGCCTTCTCATTACCGCAGATCATGGCAACTGCGAGTTCATGATAAATAAGGATGGATCTCCTCATACGGCACACACCACCAATCTCGTTCACGCCATCTACGTGTCAGAAGACGCCGCAAATTGTAGAGTGGGTGACGGGATACTTGCCGATATTGCCCCAACTCTTCTTGCAATGCTTGGTCTTGATCAACCAACAGAGATGACAGGGAGAAATCTGATTAAAAGGGCCTGAGCAATAATCCTCTTGGAGCAAGGAGAGATTGCGTTGCTAGTAGTTCTGTACTGGGCTTGCCGGGGTCTCACCGCTGGTGGAATTTGATTCGTCAGGGGGTAGAGACTTTTTAAGTTTTGAAAGGTCTCTCGTGATTGATGCAAATTCTTCCCCAGAGAAAGGTGGGGGAATCTTGAGTCGCTTTTTCGCCCTTTCGAGGCGCGTTTGAATGTCATAAAATATTGAGGGCGAGAGCTTCTCGAGTTGAGCAACGCTCTCTTCTGCGTTCATGAAGTCGTGGCAGAGAAGCACGAGATCGCCTCCGGCTTCGATTGACATTCGGGCGGCCTCAGGAGTTCCATAAGACTGTTGAATAGCTCCCATGTCCAAGTCGTCTGTAATGACGAGTTGATGATCGAATCCAAGTCGATCACGGAGAAGCCCCTTGATAATATTGTGGGACAGCGAAGCTGGTAGCCCACTCCGGTCGATTTGGGGAAAGTGGAGATGGCTTATCATGATAGCATCCAGTTCGGGCATGAGCGCCGTGTAAGGAATGATGTCTGTACGCAGGATCTCCTCTTGGCCTATTTCGACAATCGGAAGAGTGTGGTGAGGGTCATTAGCGGCGCGGCCTCCACATGGGAAATGTTTGGCACAACCGGCAATCCCCTGGCGACGTTGCCAGCGATTAAAGACGCCTGCGTGATTAATTACCTCCTGTTCGGATATGCCCCAGCAACGCCCATTGAGAGCGTTTGAACTATTGGGGTGATGATCAAGATCCAGGACCGGGGCAAGGTTGAGATTGATTCCGAGAAGAGAAAGTAGCCTCCCGGTTATCCATCCTGCCTGTGCGATTAGTTTTGGGTCGTTTTGTCCACTAAGAACTGCAGCCGAGGGGAAAGCAGGTGAAAATGGTTCCGTTCGCCAAACGCGTCCCCCTTCATTATCGATGGCTATGAGGGGCGTCTCTTCGCACAGTTCTCTTAGCGAATCAGTGAGCTGGCGGGTTTGCCATGGATCAACAATATTCCGAGTGAAAAGGATGAAACCCCCAGGCTGGAGTTTCTGGAAAAGGTGAACTTCTTCACGTGTAAGCTCTGGCCCGGAGACCCCTGATACGAGAACCTGACTTGGACGCATGTCGACATTTCCGGGAGATTGGAGGCTCTCTGCTGCTGGTCAGGCAGAGCCTGCTGCGGTAGATTTCAATGAGGCTTTGACAAATCCAGAGAAAAGGGGATGAGGGCGATTGGGCTTGGACTGAAACTCAGGATGAAATTGGGCCCCGATGTAGAATGGGTGGTCTGCCAGCTCGATGATTTCAACCAACCCCTCTGCTGCTGAAACGGAGGAGATAATCAAGCCTGCTTCCGTGAGCTTCTCAAGATAAGCTGGGTTGAATTCGTAACGATGCCGATGGCGCTCTTTGATCGTTTGTTCTCCGCCGTAGAGATTCGCCGCCAATGTTCCTGGGTGAACGATGGAATCACATGATCCCAGCCTCATTGTGGCGCCCATGTCCTTAATCCCTTTCTGCTCTTCCTGAAGACTGATCACTGGGTGAGGAGTATCCTTGTTGCATTCGGTAGTGTGAGCGCCTTCGAGATCGCACACATTCCTCGCGAATTCGACGGTGGCGACCTGCATTCCTAGGCAAATACCTAGAAAGGGAATTCCCGTCGATCGTGCATACTGCGCAGCTAATATCTTTCCTTCAATGCCACGATCACCAAATCCGCCTGGAATAAGGATTCCGTCAACTTCTCCTATGATCGCACTCGCATCGCCTTCTTCAATAGATTCTGAGTCAATCCTGACAATAGTGACTTCGGCGTTGTGAGCGGCTCCTGCGATGGTGAGCGACTCATAAATAGATTTGTAGGCGTCCTGCAGATCAATGTATTTGCCTACGACCGCTATTGTGACCTGATGCTGTGGGTTGATAAGGCGCTCGACAAAATTTTCCCAGTCTGTGAGGTCTGGGGTAGGAGATTCGATGCCGAGATTATCAACGACCAAGCGGTCAATCTTGTCCTGACGCAGATCCAAGGGGCATTCGTAAATGGAATGCTTAACATCCCTGAAGGCTACAATGTTCCTGTGTTCGACGTTACAAAACATGGCAATTTTCCGCCGGTTATCGTCGTCCAAATCGTGTTCAGTCCTGCATATGACGATGTCTGGCTGAATTCCGATCTCACGTAGCTTGGCAACTGACTGTTGAGTCGGCTTAGTCTTGATCTCACCCGCAGCCCGGATCAGGGGTAGCAGAGTAACGTGGATAAAGCACGTATTGGCCCGGCCAACCTCAAGCGAAAATTGCCGTAGAGCCTCAAGAAACAGGTGACCCTCAATGTCACCAACAGTACCCCCAATTTCCGTTATAATCACGTCGACCTCGGGGTTTTGAGAAGAAAGGTCATGGATTCGCGTCTTAATTTCGTCGGTGACGTGAGGTATGAACTGAACGGTCTTGCCCAGATATTCACCTCGTCTCTCTTTCTTGATTACGTTTTCGAAGACCTGCCCGGAGGTCAGGTTGTTAAAGCGAGTCAACACACAGTTGGTGAAGCGCTCGTAATGCCCAAGATCAAGGTCTGTCTCGGCACCGTCATTAAGCACGTAAACTTCTCCGTGTTGATAGGGAGACATCGTGCCAGGGTCGACGTTGAGGTAGGGGTCGAACTTCTGAATCGTTACGCGAAGTCCACGATGTTCAAGAAGGGTGCCAATAGAGGCAGCGGCAAGTCCCTTTCCTAGCGAGGAGACGACGCCTCCGGTGACGAAAATATATTTCACTCAGCGCGATTGGTTTTGGTTTGTAGAGTATTCGGTGTCAGATGAACCGGCAAGAAGAGCTTCAATCTCAGGAACCTGTTCGGGGGTATCGAGACCGATGGAGTCGTGTTCTGTGACAATAACTCGGATTCGGGCTCCGTTCTCAAGAGCACGAAGTTGCTCAAGTTGCTCGACCGTTTCCAGAGCCCCCTCTGGCCAGCTGACGAATTGCTCAAGGAAAGCTCGCTGATAGCCGTATAAGCCCACGTGACGGAATGGGGAAAATAGTTCCCCTTGAGTTCGATTGTAGGGGAGCGCACTACGTGAAAAGTAGAGAGCGTCATTATTCCTATTTAAGACCACCTTGACGATATTGGGGTCATCGAGCTGGATGAGGTCTGAAATCGGATTTGCCGCCGTGATCATGTCAACGTCCTTCTGCTTCCTCAGGGTATCTGCCATCAGATCGATAAGGGAAGGAGAGACAAGGGGTTCGTCTCCCTGAATATTGACGATATGCTGGATGGCGGGAAAAGAAGCGATCGCCTCTGCGACACGGTCGGTTCCTGTCTTGTGTTGACCTGACGTCATCACGACCTCTGCGCCGTTGGCGAGTGCTTCCCGTTGGATTCGCTCGTCATCAGTAGCGACCAGCACAACGTCGAGACGTTTACAGGAGCCAGCTCGCTCAATGACGTGACCCAGCAAACTTTTGCCAGCGAGTTGATGAAGGGGCTTTCCGGGGAAGCGAGAGGATCCCCATCGGGCGGGGATTACACCAGCGACCTGTCCGGTCTTGCCTCTTGCAGCCACCTTATTATGCAAGGCCTAAGGCTATCTCACGAAGTTATGGCGGCAAGGTATTACTTTCGAAAGGTTGATTTTTTTATCGAAGTGTCGACTGAGTGAAGCGGTTGAGTTAGCGTCCGCCTGATAATGGGAATACATGAGTGGTTTCAGCCTCTGGACTGGATTGTGCTCTTTGGCTACCTGGGGCTTACGACCTGGGTCGGGCACAAGATGCGAGGGAGGCAGGCTTCCATCAGTGACTTTTTTGCGGGAGGCCGCTCTTTGCCTTGGCTGGCTGTAAGTGGCTCGATAGTCGCGACTGAAATTAGTGGAGTCACATTTATCGGTGTTCCCGGAGGGGTGCTGGCAGCAGGCGGCGACTTCACTTACATGATCTGGGCTCTAGGATCTATTTTGGGCCGAGTGATCGTGGGTATTTGGTTCACAAGAGTCTTTTATGAGGATGGCATCTATAGCCCGTATGACTACATGGGCCGGAGGATTAAGCCGCAGCTGAAAACTCTGGCGACAGTCTTTTTCACGATCGGATCAATTCTCGCCCAGAGCGTCCGGGTGCTCGTGGCTGCTATCCCGCTCATGATCGTCACTCCCTTTTCGTTTGAGGTGTGTATTCTTCTGATCGGCATTTTTGCGATTGGTTGGACCCTGATGGGGGGGATGCGGACCGTGATATGGACCGACGTAATGCAGTTTTTTCTTTTCGCCGTGGGAGGGCTGATCACCTTGACCTGGGCTTGGATGCATCTTGGCGGAGGGTGGCTAGATGTAGCAGCGCAGGCAGGTAAAACACATTGGCTTAGTTTTGACGCAGGGGTGACCGACGCCTTCAAGTTCACATTCTGGGTTGCGGTATTCGCTGTCCCCTTCCTTAATGTTGGAGCGTTCGGGGTGGACCAGCTTAACGCCCAGCGGATGTTTTGCTGCAGGAATGCTCAGGACGCTCGAAAAGCGATTATCTGGAGTTCCGTGGGTCAAGGGGTAACCTTGCTGATGTTGATGGTCGGAGCGGCCCTCTTTGTCTGGTATTCCCGGTTTCCGCCCGAAGGAGTGGTCGCCGAGAAGATGGCATGGAATTCAGGACAAGGAGTTCCGGGAAAATCCGATTTGGTCTTTCCGATCTGGATCGTGAAAGAGCTGCCTCCAGGCCTAAGCGGATTGATCCTAGGCGGGGTGTTTGCGGCCGCTATTTCGAGTCTGGATTCGATTCTTGCCGCACTCAGTCAGACGACTGTGTCGGTGCTGTACGATACCGCTGAAACGCACAACGAGGGTCAACAGCGTAAAATGGTGTCCCGAAGTCGCATGTGGGTGATTCTCTGGGGACTTTTTTTGACGGTATTTACGCTCTTGATGCGTTGGGTACAGGAAAACACGGAGGTCGCAGTTCTGCCCCTTGCGTTTGGGATGACGACCTACACGATCGGGCCATTGCTGGGAATGTTCCTGTGCGCTCTGCTCGGTCGAGGGAGCTTCCGAGGGCTGATATGGGGATCGGTGTTGTCGTTCATGGCAGTACTGTTCATTCGCAGTGACGTTTGGGTGTTGCTGCATACGTTCGAGTTAGACCTGTTCGGACTCTCTCTCGCCTTCAACATGCCCTATGAGTGGCTTGCTGCTTTACCGATGTATTTCATTGAAGGGCAGGGAGATGCTCAATCTTTGAAGACTACCGTTGGCTTCTATTGGGCTTGGCCAGTAACTACCATCCTCACTTTTGGACTGGGCGTCCTTTGGCCAAAATCAAGGGGCAAGGCCCGTATTCGTGCGGTCTGATCTTCCGTTCTTCTCCGCTTACGAAATTAGCTAGTCTTTCCTCCTTTTTTCTCTCGGGCTTAGAGAGTTACGTTTTTTACAAGCCGGCAGGGGGAGGCGTGAAGTCCAACCTTCATTCTGGGAATGCGAGCGAAGTATTCGGTGTCCTGGCATGGGCAGATTGTTCTTTTCGTTTGGCGAGCTTAACAGGCGAACTCTGAAGTCTAACATCTGGCGTGTCGTGGAACGCTTGTGGAAAAGAGCTGGGAGAGCCGGCCTAAATTCTTATTTAAAATTTTTTGACGCTCTTGACACAGGCAGTCATCCAATACGCAGCTGATGGCTTCAACTGACTGTTTTGGTCGAGTCGTAAGTCTCAGTAAATTTTTACAAATTAATAAAAGGTTACGGATTGGAGAACTAAAATGAGTAGTAGGGATGAAGGTGCAGTGACGACGCCACGCGAGAGCGCGGTGAGAACAGGAGATATTTTGGCTCGCGGAGGGGCAAGGATACCGGCGGAAGAGGCCAAAGCTCAAATTCTCCGGTTGTTGGATGCGCGTCTGAGTGGCGATGCCACTGAGCGCTGGTTTAAGCATATGCAGCTAGTGGCAGAGGACGCCAATCAAGTCACGGTTCTGGTGCCGACGGAGACTCACGTGCTCTGGATTCAGGAAAACTTTATGCCGGAATTGACTCACGCCTTGTCTCAGGTTCTTGGCTGTGGCGGCAGGCCCCGGGTATTAGCGATGAATGGAGCCGCAGGAGGGCAGTTGACAATGCTTGAGCAGCCTCAAAAGAAATCGCGGGCCAAAGAGGTTGCCTTCGAGGCGTTGGCAAAGTCGCTGAAAGGAGCAGGACTTAACCCTCTTTACACGTTCGATCGTTTCGTCGTTGGTGGAAATAACCAGTTCGCGCATGCAGCCTGTAAGGCAATTGCTGCGGGGGTTCGCACTGCCTACAATCCATTATTTATCCATGGAGGCTCCGGGCTCGGGAAGACTCATTTAATGCAGGCGATCGGGCAGGACATCCTTAAGGCGAGGCCTGAATCAAAGGTCATTTACCTTACCTGTGAGAAGTTTACGAACGAGTTCATCTTGGCTGTACAAAAGGGAAATCTCGACAATTTCCGTCGGAGATATCGCAAAGCTGACGTACTTCTGGTTGATGATGTTCAATTCTTGAACGGCAAGGAGAAGTCTCAGGAAGAATTCTTTCATACTTTTAATACGCTTCTCGATGGAAGGGCCCAAGTCGTGCTTTCGAGTGATCGGCCTGCGTCAGAAATCCAGACTCTGGAGCCACGGTTGGTTTCCCGTTTCGAATGTGGTTTGACAGTAGCTTTGCAACCTCCGCAACTGGAAACAAGAATAGCCATTCTCGGCCGAAAGATGGAAGAATGGGAGGTTAAGATCCCGGAGGACTGGGTTCGATTTGTTGCGCAACGAATCCGCAGTAATGTCCGGAGGCTTGAAGGAGCGCTAGTACGAATCGCGACCTACAATTCATTGGGTCAGGGGGAGCTTTCGACTGACAGGATTGAGGATCTTCTCCGGGATATTCTCAGGGAAGAGGCGGCGGCCAAGGTTACTATCGACACGATTCAGAAAACGGTCGCGGATTTCTACGACATAAGGCTTGCAGATATGACCAGTCGGCGTCGCCCGGCCAACATCGCCTTCCCCCGACAGATTGCGATGTATCTGTCAAGGAAGCTGACCGGAGGCTCTCTCGTTGAAATTGGGGAAGCCTTTGGGGGGCGGGATCATGGAACGGTTATTCATGCCTGCAAAAAGGTGGATCAGATGATGCAGACTGACGACCACGTCCGACAGGCAGTCGCGGCTTTGGGTGCAAGGCTGAATCGGTAATTACCTCCCGAATCAATGCCCGCCGGCAAAATATTGCCGGTGGCAAGGCCTTAATTGAAATCGAAGGCTAAAGAGAGGAATAGAAACGAACCGCTCCATCGTGGACCGGCTTCAATATTCACCGGAGAGGAGCTGGAATGTTACTTGTTTCTTAAAGAATGGCTTGCCAAGGCGACCAATCACCGCAAAATCGCGTTGCCCTGTTAAGGGGTTTTTCTGCTAATGAAATTTCGGATCGCAAGGGACGCCTTCCTCGACAGTCTCCAACAGGTTCAGCACGTCGTCAGCACGAGGACGACCCTCCCAATCCTGTCGAATGTTTTAATTGAGGCGAGTGGAGGGACTTTGCGCCTGACGACAACCGATCTTGATGTTGGTGTCAGCGGCACGGTTGAAGCCGAGATATCGAAAGAGGGCTCAACTACGATGCCAGTTAAGAGGCTCGTGAGTATTATTCGTGAGCTTCCTAATGCTGAGGTAGAGATTGCTGTTGACGCAAAGGATGTTGCGTCCATCACCTGCGGCCCCAGTTTTTTCAAAATTATCGGACTGGAGCACGGTGAGTTTCCGCCTCTTCCCGATTTTAAGGAGGCGAAAGAGTACAAGATCCCTCAGGTGCTTCTCCGAGAGAGCTTGAAGAAAACCTCCTACGCGATTTCCAACGACGAGACCCGTTACGTTTTAAACGGCATCTTCACCGCGTTCAAGGAAGGGAAACTCACGCTGGTTGCTACGGATGGGAGGCGCCTCGCAATGGTGGAGAACGATCTTGAGTTTCCTGCAAGCCATGAAACGGATTTCATCATCCCGACAAAAGCCGTCCAGGAGTTGCAGCGTCTGCTCGGGGATGATGGCGACGCCGTCGCCAGGCTCGGGGATAATCAAATTGTGTTCGAGGTCGGAAGTAGCGTTATTGTCTCGAAGCTTATTGAGGGGAATTACCCGAACTATCGGCAGGTGATTCCGGGAGAGGCTAAGGAGACACTTAACCTTGGACGAGAAGCGTTGCTTGAAACATCCCGGAGGGTGTCTCTATTATCCTCCGAGAAATCAAATTCGGTGAAGCTCGTGGTAAGTGAGGGAAGTATGGATCTGACAGCCAACTCACCCGATATTGGGGAAGCGAAGGAGTCGATGCCGGTAAGCTATGATGGGAAAGAGATCGCCATAGCGTTCAATCCTGAGTTCCTGATGGCACCACTTAGGAACCTGGAGGATGATGAGGTTCAATTGGATCTTATCGACGAGATGAGTCCTGGAGTTCTCCGCGGCAGCGGCTCGTTTCTATATGTTCTCATGCCGATGAGGGTAACAGGCTGAAAGAAGCCGTTCGTCTCGGCCTTTTGCGCTCCTCTAGTCTGTAAGAGGGCTCATCAAAAGCCTCTTATATCTACAGGCCTAATAGTTGCTGGTCGGTAAATCACTTCTGGCGAAGAAAGTTTTCGATCAGGTGCATTCCGGCCTTTTGGCTCTTCTCCGGATGGAACTGAGTTGCGATCAGACGTCCTCTCCGGACAGCGCTAGGAAAGCTTATTCCGTAGTTTGTGATCGCTGCACAGATCGAACTATCCGTTGGATTGGGATGGTAAGAGTGCACGAAATAAAAGTAAGGATTCAGACCAAGGCCTATCCAGGGCTCAAGGTTAGGATTCCGGAGTTGCGCGCTGTTCCAGCCCATGTGGGGGACCTTGATGCCCTCTTCTCTGAACCGAACGACGTTACCTTCTAGCACGGAAAGCCCTTTACTCTCCGGGCTCTCCTCACTGTCCTCGAACAAAAGTTGATAGCCGACACAAATGCCGAAAAAGGGTTTGTCATGTTGAATCCATTCAAAAATGGGATCAACGAGTCCAAGACCTCTCAATTTCTTCATGCAATCGCCAAAAGCGCCTTGTCCGGGAAAGAAGAGGTGTGAAAGAGCTTCCAGCTGCTCTGGTGAAGTGACTAGTTCTGGAGAAGTGCCGAGTTTTTCAAGAGCCTGAATCAGGCTGCGTATATTACCGCCGCCATAATCAATAACGCCAACTTTGGATTTCGGAGACAAGGGTCAAGGCTGGATGGTAGAAGGTTTTACCTTGGCGGAAAGGTGGCTCACTAGAGGGCTTCCTTAGTGCTCGGTATACCCTTCACTCTTTCGTCTCTTTTCACTGCGATACGCAGGGCGCGAGCCAAAGACTTAAAGGCACTCTCTGCTATGTGGTGGCCATCACGGCCATAAAAAATTTCGACGTGGATATTAGCGCGAAGATTCGAGGCGAGGGCTCGGAAGAATTCCTCGACGAGACTGAAAGGGAAGTTTTGAGCATCAGGGCTGCCCGCAGGAGCATTAAATTCAAGCCACGGCCGATTGCTAAGATCCACGACCACCCGGGATAGCGTTTCATCCATAGGCACATACGCATGACCGTATCTGGTGATTCCCTGCTTTTCGCCAAGTGCTTCCCTTAGGCACTCACCCAATACAATCCCGCTGTCTTCTACGGTGTGATGGTAGTCCACATCTACATCCCCTGTGACCTTTAGATTCAGATCAATGAGAGAATGACGCGAGAAGAGCGTGAGCATATGGTCAAAAAAAGGAATTCCAGTCTCAATGCTGGACACTCCTTCTCCGTCAAGATTCAGGGCTAGGGAGACGTTAGTCTCTGTAGTTTTGCGGCACTGCTCCGCGCGCCGTAGAGATTGTGACATATGCTTGACCGGAGGTAAGGTGTTGACCGCTATTTCTTCTTTCTTCCAAGAAATGCCGCCCCAAGGGCCCCGGCTATAACGACAATAAGAACAACTACAAAGATCACCTGAATCTTGGATGTTCCCGAGTCCTTGTCGGCACTCGGGACCGAAGCAGAAGGGCTGCTCTTGGTCGGTTTTTTCGATGGGGTTTTTGAAATGGCCTTATTCTCGGCTGTGGTCTCGGTTTTTTCAGCGGGTTCTTCAGCAACAGCTTCTTCTTCTTCTGGCTTGTCTCCGTCTCCTGGCTCTTCGCCGGTAGGAAGAGGTTGTTTATTTTCTTCCTTTATTTCAGATGCCTCTTGAAGCAGGGCAAGGTAGCGCTCCGGAACCTTGAGAGATTTGAGTTCCCGGAGTATTTCCTCTACCGCCTCGAGGTCTCCTCTGCTTACTGCGTCCCATGCATCCTGATGGAGTGAGTCCGCGAAAGAGGAATTTTCTGCAGGAGTCTCTTTTTCCAGAGTGGAGAGGGTATTTTTGAGAGTGTTGAGGACCTTTCGCATGGGATCGCTGTGGTACTCATTAAGGGTAAGCCATTTTGTCTTCAACTCATTGGTCTCTCGGGCAACGAGTTTGAGGTAAGTCGCATCGGCCTTATCTTGAGCAGCCTTGTTCTGAGCTCTGACGTTGGCGGGAAGGGTGGCCCGCGCGCGCTCACGATCTTGTCTCTTAAACTGCACCTGGGCGATCCGCTTCTGTAAAATTGGCTGGTAGGACTTCATCGTCTCAATGGCAAGCGCGCTTGCCTTGGCGTAATGAGTTGAACCGGAAAAGTCGGACTGGATATTCTCAAAGTGGCGTAAAGCCGTCTTCAGGTCCGACGATTCCTTGGCTGCCACCATGTCTGCGTATTCTAGGCCTGCATCAATCCCGTAGCTGTCGCGTCTTCTCTCCTCCGGAGAAATCCATTTGTTCTGCAGTTTCAGTCCGCCGGCTACGGCCTTTTCGTTTTCCTCCTCAAGTGTTTTGAGGATGAGTTTAACTTTGGAGGAATGGCTTCCATTGGGAAACAGATCGAGGAAGGCTTTACACTTTACGATCCTGCGCTGGTAGTCCTCTGGAGTAAGTCTATCCGGAGTAGGGAGCAACTGCCCCATGTTACGGAATTGAATATCTTCTTTGGTGTCAATTTCGACACGCTCGATGTTCGCCTTCAGAAAGCGGTCGGTTTGAAAAATACCGGGACGTTTTTCCCATTTCAGTTCGACAACGCTAGGCGTGTTAAACACCACTTTGCCTTCCTTTGGCGGGCGGCCATCATTGAAATGCACCCTGTCGGCTTGAGTGAGCATTGTAGACAGGGTGAGAGAAAGGAAGAAGATCGATGGGTGGAGTAGTGGGCGAGGAATCAAGGCAAAGCAAGGGGCTGGTCTGCGGCTATTGTGGGGTAAAAGGCGCCGGCTTGGCCAACGAATTTATTGATCTTCCGGGAAAGGCGAAGGAAGGGGCGCTGTTGCAAGGTGCGATCGCAGAAAAACCCCGGTTTTCGCCCCCTCCGAAAGGGGGTAGGATACGTAACGTCCTCAAGAGCAATCAAATCTTCATCTACTTCAGGCTCGGAAGATATTTCAGAGGAGGGTTTTCAAGATCCTAACGCTCCTAGTCGAAGGGGGTGAAATGGAATTGGAGGGTGCCATCAAACCCATCTCATGGGCCAGGTGGTGGCAGGCTAGAGATACCTTATGTTGGTATGGGATATCGAGACTCTTGAGATAAAAGGCTTTTTCATCGGGTGTCTGGGGCTACACTCAGGCCACGTATCAGCTGTGGTTACAATCGCGATCTCGAGTCAAAAAGGCGGCGTCGGAAAAACGACAGTCGCGATCAATTTGGCGCACGCCTTCGGCAGGAACGGAAGCCGGACAGTTCTTGTTGATGCAGACCCTCAAGGTTCGGTAGGTCTCTCCCTTACTCGCCAGAGTCGGCTCCTCTCTGGGTTTTATGATTATATAGATGATACGGAGGTTCAGGTGGAAGGATTGCTGGTTCCAACCAGAATGCACACCCTTAGCCTTATTCCCGCCGGGCAGGCGAGTGATTACGATCTGAACGGGACCTCCACGTCCGGAGTGACCTCTCGTCTTCGTAATATGCACGGTGAGTTGGCAGACTTAGGAATGGACATCTGCATCATCGACACTGCCGCCGGACTTTTTGGAGCCACTGCAGATGTGCTCGCCATGGCAGATGCTGTTCTTGTGCCTCAGCAGGCAGAGCCTCTGGGGATTCGATCTGTGCCGAAAATGCTGGAAGCTCTGACGCGAATGCGGATTTCCAATCCGAGATTAGTGATTCTGGGTGTAGTGCTCACCATGATGCAGGAGCATTTGCCTGAGAGCCGGGATACCGGCAAAGCCCTGAGGGCAATAATGCCGCCAGAGATGGTAATGAACACCGTAGTGCCGCGAGGAGATCTTTTCGTCACGGCCAGTGCTCGTGGTCTCCCCGTGGGAGTGATGGAAGGGGGAGATGAGATTTTGGTTCTTTTCGACCGTCTTCGTGTCGAAATTGAAAGCAGACTTGGCTTTGTCTAAGAGCGCGAGCAAGGTGAGGCAGACCCTCTTATGCGTCTGCAGCGCTCAATGGTCATCCCTTTAAGATACCTCAGACGCGATGGATCCAATTGAATCATGGGTAGATGTCTCCGAGCTGCGGCGGATGGCTGATGCATTGCTGGTTCATCCTGACGATGCGGGTGGGACCGGTGCTGATGCGGAGGATGCTCCATTCGGGAAGCAATTCGAAGGATTTGAAGCCGAGTTGGGTCATAATGTGAAGGTCTCCTCGGATGCTGTGTCAGGACAGAGTCGGAGCGCAAGTAAGGCACGTGACGCGCTTGCTTCGGCGCGTGAGCTCGCTCGCAAAGGAGGGCTTCTAAGAGACCCAGCCGATACTCCAAGGGAAGCCGTGGAAGAAAAGTCAGGGGCAACGGCAAGCGCCTTGTCTGCCTGCGAAGAACAAGGCATTGATAGCGAGGAAGGTGGCGGAGATTCAATAATCAAGAGGTTGGTGCCCTTCGGGGGCTGGCTTCACGAGGCATTGGGATCCCACTCCTATTTTCTGCTCGAACGGACTGGGGAGGTCCTTGTTGATGAAATTAAGTCTGAGAAGCTCCATCATCTTGCCAGGACCCTTGCGCAGGCTGCGTTCACAGCCAAGCGGCAGGCAGGAACCGCGGCTGTCGGGAACCTTCACATCAAGATTAAACAAGGGGAGGTGCTTGAGGTGGTTCCAGTGAATACCCGGGAGGGACTGTTAATTATGGGTATTCTTCTGGCCAAACCATTACTTTCCCGGCAGGTCGAGATTGCGGCAAGAGGGCTTCAGCAGGTGGTCGACTACCCCTCTCATTGACGGCTACTCTGAGGGTAAAATTTCAATTTTATTTTTAGACGGCTGGGCTAGGCTTCCGCTGAAGGTTTTATTCCCTTCTCGACGACGAAACTACTAAAATGGCAGACGAACATCCTCCAAAACCTGATTCAAAGGATCCTCGAAAACCTAGAGAGTCGGGAGGTTTTAACTGGCGTTTTCTGCTCCTATTCGCGATGGCGTTCGGCCTTCTTGCGATCGCATTCGGCAATAAAGGAAAAGGGAAGGGCCGGCCGATCTCATTCACCCAGTTCAAAAGAAGTCTAGAGGATGGGAAAGTCATTCTGGATGACACTCGTTTCAAGCTTGAGGTTGTGACAACCGAGGGGGCGTTCGATGCACAAATTGTAGGCTGGCACCAAAATAATGGTACGTATGACCTTGGGGCTACGGAGGCGTTCACAATTCGAATCAACCTTGACCTTGATGGCCCAAAACTGACTCGGTTAGTGGGGTCGAAGGTAGAGGCAGTGGGGGCAGACGATCCCGGTGTGGAGGGAAATATCACTGATGCACAGGGCACTTATAGTTTCGCCGATTTTGAGGAATGGGCTGCGCCGATGTCATTGGATGCATCAAAGGAGGACGGGGAGGGAACACTTGGATACAAGGTTCTTGATTTGAAGTTGGTGGCGATACCTGACTCGAGGGATGCGTATCTTATCGGTCAGCGACAGGCTAAAGTCGCCAAGTCGCTCGGAAATGATGAAGGAGATGAGAGGCCATGGAAGTTTGTCGTCCCGGTCAATATGATGGCGATGCAGGACGAACTGAATACTCTCTTTAATGCGGGGGTGCTCTACCGCAGGGAGAATAACTACATGAAGACCGTCCTTCTTAGTTTTCTTCCGATTCTGATCCTCATAGTTCTACTCTTTCTATTGTTCCGGCACCAGATGAAGCAGGCGGGTCGGGGTGCAATGAGCTTTGGGAAATCCAAGGCGAAGATGATGAATATGGATGGGGCGAAAGTTACTTTTAAGGATGTAGCTGGTATCCAAGAGGCGAAGGAAGAGCTGTGGGAGATTGTCGATTTCCTGAAGGATCCCCGTAAGTTTCAGAAGCTTGGCGGAAATATCCCCAAGGGGGTCCTGATGGTTGGCCCCCCCGGGACAGGGAAGACCCTTCTTGCAAGAGCGATCGCGGGTGAAGCTAACGTTCCGTTTTTCAGTATCAGCGGATCGGATTTTGTTGAGATGTTTGTAGGGGTTGGTGCAAGCAGGGTTCGCGACATGTTTGAGCAAGGTAAGAAACACGCTCCGTGTCTTGTTTTTATCGATGAGATTGATGCCGTAGGTCGTCATCGTGGCCATGGGATGGGAGGCGGCCATGACGAGAGGGAGCAGACTCTAAACGCCCTTTTGGTTGAAATGGACGGCTTTGATACACAGGAGGGCGTGATAATCATCGCGGCAACTAACCGTCCCGACGTGTTGGATCCTGCACTTCTACGCCCGGGCCGGTTCGACAGGCAGGTGACCGTATCGCTTCCCGACGTCAAGGGCCGGGAGCAAATTCTAAAGGTGCATGCCAAAAAGATTAAGTTGGCCGCCGGGACAGATTTGGGCACGGTTGCCAGAGGAACACCCGGCTTCTCGGGCGCTGAGCTTGCCAACATCATCAATGAGTCGGCTCTATTGGCGGCAAGTAAAGATCTGAAGGCGGTCACCGTTGTCGAGCTAGAGGAAGCTCGCGACAAGGTGCGATGGGGAAGGGAGCGGCGGAGTCTCGCTCTGAGCGAGAAGGAGAAGAAGCTTACTGCTTATCATGAGGCTGGGCATGCTCTCCTCTTGGCAATGCTTGAGAATACCGATCAGCTCCATAAGGTAACAATCATTCCCAGGGGTCCATACCTCGGTGCGGCTTTCCATCTGCCAGAAGAAGATAAATTCCAAGTGCACAAGATTGAAGGGCTAGAGCAGCTGATTGTGACGATGGGCGGCAGAGTAGCTGAAGAGATCGTCTTTGGCGATGTGACGAACGGAGCGTCAGGGGATATCAGGCAGGCAACTAGTCTGGCAAGAAGGATGGTGTGCGAATGGGGGATGAGCGAGGAGCTGGGAATGGTGGAATACGGAGAGGCGCGAGAGGAGGTTTTTCTTGCCCGGGATATTTCGAAGCCAAAAAACTACTCGGAAGAAACAGCAAAAAAAATTGATGCTGAAATCCGCCGGATTATTGATCGTGCCTACGCCGATGCGAAGAAGATCCTTACAAAGAACCGTGATAAGCTTGAGCTGATCGCTGAGGCGTTGTTGGAATTTGAAACGTTGGACGGTGCTCACATTATGGACCTCATAGAGCACGGCGAGATGATGAGCCCTCCACGTTCTCCAAAGCCTCCCGAGTTGCCATCTGAACCTGAGCTAACGGCATCATTGAAGGGTGACGATGATCAACAGGAAGAGGACGACGGGCCCTTGCCCGACCCGGTTCCAGCCTGAGGATTGTCCCGGGCTTTTGCCCTGGAAGGGCACCGTTTACGGGGTGGAAAGCCGAATGAATCCTCGCTGGCCCCTCGGAATCCTAATCCTCACGTCTCCGCTTGTTCCTGCCGGAATCGGGTTTCTCCCGGTGCTGATGAAGGCAGGTCCCAGGGGAGAAAATGGCTGGAGAGGGTCCGAACCCGTTGTGACGAGAAGGGCACTGGCAGTGCCTCCTTTCGGCAGGGAGAGACTGAAGGCTACCGTGGCTGCGTTCACTTCACCCGGTTGGAGGAGGTGAGGAAAAGGGTTTTCGGATGCGTTTAGGCCAAGAGCCCACTGGATTCCATTGGATACTCCGTCCTCATTGGAATCTTCGAGTGGAGTGGCCCCAGAAATTCCATTAGCAGTGGCCCAGAGGGTGAAAGGGTCCTCGGGTGTGATCTCAACAGTCGCTGGACCAGACAACTTGGCAGCACCTTCGGCCCTGATGGGGACCTCAACGCCTGCGGCTTCGAATACCTGGTCGACCGCAATGGGAATCTGCACGTCCACGTTATAGGTTTTGCTTGTTGGAGTAATCGTCGTTGGGGTGAGGGTGACAAAGCCGGTCCCGAGCCCTGTTCCTCCGACTGGTTCTGTAGTGAAATCAAAATCAAGATTTTCATTAATACCGAGGAGGCCGATGCTGATATTGCCACCAAGTGTTCCGCTGCTCACCGTAAAGGTATGCTGGGAAGAGTCGAATGCTCCGGTGGCCGGATCAACAATCCCTGGAGGTAACGGGGTGTCGAGAGTGGCGCCAAGGGTGGAGCTCTCAAGGTCGTAGCTTCCAATCAGAAAGGTGCTTCCCGAAAGCTCGACTGCGCTACCCTGAACGTCACCGTCAAGTATAGTCATTTCGGAGACCTGATCGGTGACCGGGTCAATCTCCAGGAGAACCTCGATGGATCCGGATAGTCTGGTGGTGTCCCGGCCCGTGGGTAGAACTGGTGGTTCGAACTCGAGAGTGATCCTATTAAAATCCTGCTCATTGACAGCCGTTAAGGTGGCTGTTGTGGGAATTGCCACGAGTGAAGAGGAAGAGCTCAGGACGAGTAGACTGAGCAATGCTCGGCTGGTGACTGGGTTCATAGGATTGTCCTACCACAATATGAGGAATGCTGCCAATATGGAAGATCATGATCACAGGTGTTCAGCCTGGGACGCGCTCCACTTTTCCTCCAAGTTGGAGGAGTTTTTCGTCGATATGCTCGTAGCCCCGATCGATATGATAGAGGCGGTTGATTTCGGTCGTTCCCCGGGCCCGGAGAGCAGCCAGCACCAGCGCGGCTGAGGCTCGGAGGTCTGAGGCCATTACTGGCGCAGCACTGAGATTCTCAACTCCGCGAATTAGCGCACTTCCACCATCGACTTTGATCTCAGCGCCCATCCGCTTCATCTCCGAGCAGTGCATGAAGCGTTGAGGAAAGATAGTGTCTTCCACGACTGATATTCCTGGGGTAGTTGCAAACATGGCGGTAAATTGGGCCTGCATATCTGTGGGAAATCCTGGAAATGGAGCGGTGGAAATATCGCATCCCCGGGGGCTTTCTCCGGGTGTAATATGAACCTCAGTGCCATTAGAGCTGAACTCCACTAAGTGACCAGCCTCTTGGAGAATGGCAGTGGCTGCCCCGAGGTGGTCGGCTCTAACTCGTTTCAGGGTGACTCCCTGGCCTGCCATCGCGCCTGCAACCATGAAGGTTCCTGCCTCAATTCGGTCGGGGATTATGTTGTGCTCAGCTCCTCGCAGGTGTTCGACTCCTTCAACGACAATCCGGCGAGTGCCTGCGCCAGAGATCTTGGCGCCCATCTTCACGAGAAAGTCAGCAAGGTCTACGACTTCCGGTTCACTCGCCGCAGAGTCAATAACTGTAGTCCCCCGGGCGAGGGCGGCAGCCATCATGAGGTTGTCAGTTCCGAGAACGGTGGGCCCGTGCTTTCCTCTCATATCGATCTCTGCTCCAACAAGTCCGTCAGGTGCGCTCAGAACGATATCGCCTCCTTCCATCTCGACGGCAGCGCCGAGGCCCTCCATAGCTTTAATATGAAGATCGACAGGTCGGTCCCCTATGATACAGCCACCGGGTAGCGATATCTTTGCTCTGCCAACCCGGGCGAGAAGGGGACCCATCACGCAGATGGAGGCCCGCATTTTCCTGACCAGGTCGTAAGGGGCTTCGGGAGATATGGTTGACGGTTCGATCCTTACGGTTCCGCTTGAGCGCTCCACTTCCGCGCCCAGTGCACGGAGAATCTGCAGCATGTAGTTGGTGTCGGAAACATCCGGAACCCTCCGTATGATTGAGGCCTGATCCGAGAGAAGAGTGGCCGCAAGGATAGGGAGGGATGCATTCTTTGATCCCGAGATATTGATGGAGCCCTGTAAAGTGCTGTTGCCGTGGACGAGAAGTTTATCCATTGAAAGAGGGAGTGATATTCGACCTGTCAGGGTGCTTGAGCAAAGATAAAGCGTGGATTTCCAGAGAGATCATATTTGAGGAGGACAGGGTCGAGTCCCGCCGATTGAGCGAGAGCAACGACCTCGGGTCCCTGACTAGATCCGATTTCGAGTGCCACCCAGCCGCAGGGCTGAAGGTGGCCTCTGATTGTGGGAATGAAACGTCTGAGAATTTCCAGACCATCATGTCCTCCGAAAAGGGCAGTAGCTGGGTCATGGGCGACTTCCTGCGACAGGGTCTCTTTTTCGCCTTCCGGTATGTAAGGGAGGTTAGCTACGATGAGATGGTAAGATCCGACGACTCCCTCCAAAAGATCGGTTTCAATGCAGTTGACCGGGAGAGCATGTCGATCAGCATTTTCTTTTGCCAAAGCCAAGGCGGCCGATGAAATGTCTGTTAATACTGTATTGGCACAGCGTTCCCCGAGCGAAAGACCGAGTGTGATACCAAGCACACCGCTTCCTGTGCCGACATCGAGAACCTCTAATTGATCATTTAACTCCAGTTGAAGAGTCAGTTCGACCATTTCTTCTGTTTCTGGCCTGGGAATAAGAGCGCGTTTGTCACAGAGGAACTCTCTTCCTGCGAATTCTACGGTTCCTAGGATGTGCTGGAGAGGTTCGCCCTCGCCTCGCCGTTTCAGCAGGCCCCGTAATGGAGCGAGTTCCTGCTCGGTCATCGGGCGATCAAAGTTCGAGTAAAGCTCTATTCTGCTACAGGACAACTGTTGAGCGAGAAGCCATTCCATGTTGCGTCTGGAACCTTCTACGCCTCTCTCCCGTAAATAAGAGGCGCCACGTTCGAGGCATTCCAGGACGGTCTTCATCGGGCTGAACCTCGGGCCAAAATTAGTCCGAACTGATTCCGGATTCCGCAAGCCTCTGAGCCATTTCGGTCTTCTGCAATTCCTCCGTGAATTCGTGGACTTCCCCGGCAAGAATTCCCTCCAAATTATGAGAGGTGTGATTGATCCGATGGTCTGTCACTCGCGATTGCGGGAAGTTATAAGTACGAATCTTCTCCGAGCGGTCGCCGGATCCGATTAGAGCTCGGCGCTGAGCGGAGTATTTTTCCTGCTCTTCGCGTTGCTTGGCTTCAAAAAGTTTGGAGCGGAGAATCTCAAGTGCCTTTTCCTTATTCTGGCCCTGACTTCTGCCGTCCTGGCACTTGACCTGGATGCCAGAGGGTAAGTGAGTGACCTGTACGGCTGAATCAGTTGTGTTGACATGTTGTCCCCCGGGGCCCCCGGACCGGGTAGCCTGAATATGCAGCTCGTCTGGCTTAAGTTCGATGTCGACCTCCTGAGCTTCCGGCATGACAGCGACGGTGACGGTAGATGTGTGGATTCGTCCCTGGGTTTCGGTTGCTGGGACACGTTGCACCCGGTGGACACCGCTTTCATATTTCATACGACGGAAGACTTCTTCACCGCTCACTTTGAGTACGACCTCCTTGAAGCCGCCTACCTCTGAAGGGCTGCTTTCGAGGTGTTCACATTTCCAATTGCAGCTGTCGGCATAGCGCTCGTACATCCGCATTACCTCACCGGCAAAAAGCGAGGCCTCATCACCCCCGGCACCTGCCCGGATTTCTACCAGAGCATTGCGTTCCTCTGTTGGATCCTGAGGGAGCAGCGAATACTGGAGCTTTTCTCGAAGGAGAGGGAGGGAGGACTCAAGATCTGGAATTTCCTCGCCTGCCATCGCGGCGATTTCCTCATCGTCATCTTTTGCAAGCTCCCTGTTTTCCTCGAGGTTTCTACAAGTAGATTCGTAGCTATCCCAGAGGAGCATCAGTTTCTGAAGGCTTCGATGCTCCCGCATGACGTCGGCGGCAGAAGTTTGATCGTTAAAGAATTCTGGTTGAGAAATACGCTCCTCCAATTCCGCCAACCTCTCCCGGCGTTGTTCTATGAGACCGGCAAATTCCATAATTTCTCCAAGGCCAATTTCTCGATCGTTAGGGGTAGAGTCAAGTGGCTTGGTTAGCTTTCACGTTTATTAGTTGAAAAGCCGGGCGGTTACACCTATTTAACGGCCGCCGAGAGGTAAAAGCCCCGTAGTGTAATTGGTAACACACCTGATTTTGGTTCAGTATTTCTTGGTTCGAGTCCAGGCGGGGCTGCCA
>Ga0160423_10000303_pt1 | contig 39399 bp, 26 predicted proteins | sample CRUFie14St8metaG_FD_108191 | JGI IMG/M metagenome (GOLD analysis project Ga0160423, IMG submission 108191) | Marine microbial communities from the Costa Rica Dome - CRUD Field 142mm St8 metaG | ecosystem: Environmental > Aquatic > Marine > Oceanic > Photic zone | place: Costa Rica: the Eastern...
GGGTCTGACCACCTGGCTTCTGTTGAGCCACAAGGTCTAATCAAACTTGTCAGAGGAGTTCGTGAACTAGAGTCAGCGTATGGTGACGGAAGAAAAAGAGTAACCGAGGGCGAGCTTCCAATCAGAAAGAAATTGAGAGGTTGTTAAATGTGGGAAAAGTATAGCTGTGTTTATAGAGATGTTGACCAAGAGGAAAACGTTTTATCAATCGATGATCTTAATAAACTATTTCATTACAAAAGCACTCATACTGATCATACGAGTATTTGGCAAAACAATGAGACAGGTGAGTTTTTTGGGCACACCATTCGGTTTGATCCACAATGGGCATCGAGCCCATGGTCTGGCGGCTGGTACAATTTCAACCATACAAGGGCAGTTTGGCAAGACTATTTTGCCAACACTTTTTTTAACAATTATTTTGGCAACAGGTCTTTAGATTATGGCGACATCAAAGTTGATGAAGAAATTGTTTACACCGAAAATGATGTTTTAGCTAAAGTTAAAAACGCAAGTGTCTTAGTCCTTGGTGGCGGTCCTACTTTGGACGATCTAGATCTTGATAAAGTAAAAGATTATGATATTGTCATTAGTTGCAACTCTTATTTCAAGAGCGAAAAATTAAAAGATGTAAAAGTTGACATTGCCTTAGTAGGTCAGGGCACAGACCTTGCCGACCCAGAACTTGTTCAAAGAATTAAAAGAGACGAAACTCTTATTGGTTTTGAACATTCACATAAGTTAACTATCCAAATTATCGATGAGTTTACTAAGACAAATGACACAAACACTTTCCTATATTTAACTAGGTATTTTTCAAGACTAGGCTTTGCTTCTAGAGCCGTGGTGCTAGCAAACTGTCTAGGCGCAAAGAGTGTTGATGTTATTGGTTTTGATGGGCATCGACAAAAGAAAGAAGATAAACATGGGTTTGAAAAAACAAAGAGCTTACCTGAGTACTACAACACCATAAAGTATGAAGAGGCTGCCGTAGTTTTCTGGGATTACCTTACTTCAACCTTTGAAACCGAAACTAGTGTTCTATCTGAAAACAGCGAATATAATGTGTATAATGGTGTCAAGGAATATGTGAAGAACGAGGTAGAGGGATAAATGAGTGCTAAAAAAGTTCTCATTACAGGTGGCACAGGCTCCCTGGGTAGGGCTCTTATAAAAAGAATAAAATGTCTTGGCTGGCAAATAATCGTTTACAGTCGAGATGAGGGCAAACAAGCATTATACTTTGGGCAAGACAAAGACATAATTAGAGTTGTAGGAGATGTAAGAGATCTTGATAAACTTTCTACTACGTTTCGCATCCACAAACCCGATTACGTTATTCACGCCGCCGCTTTAAAAAGAGTGGACGACATGGAGTTTCATCCTGATGAGTGTGTAAAGACGAATGTCATTGGCTCTCAGAATGTTGCCACGGCGGCACTAAAAACAGACGTTGAAAAATGTATTCTTATATCAACTGACAAAGCTTGTTTACCAGTAAACGTATATGGGTCTAGTAAGTTTATTGCAGAAAGAGTCTTTACGAACTTTGATTACTATTCTGACAACACTATTTTTTCAAGCGTAAGATACGGAAACGTGATCGCTAGTAGGGGATCTTTTATCCCTCTCTGGATGGACCTGATTAAATCCAGCAAAGTAGTTCCAGTAACAGACCTAGAGTGTTCCAGATTTTTGTTTACCCTAGGTGACGCTGTGGATACGGTATTAGGGGCACTTGATTTGGCACAGGGTGGGGAAGTATTTATTCCAAAGATTAAATCATATGATTTACAGACAGTTTTGGATTCGTTAAAAGTATTGTGTAAAACAGAAGATATTAAATATACTATTGTTAATATGAGACCCGGTGAAAAGATACATGAAGACATGTTGGCTATGACAGAGTTGGACTTTACCTATGAAGCTAGCGATAAACTATTGGTGGTAACACCTCAATACACTAGAAAGTCTCACACATATAGTATCAAATATCAAGGACCACATTTTAATTCTTCGCTGCATCTTAGTCAGGATTCTTTAGAATTGGCAGAGTTGATTAAGGAAGGGACTAAGGATAAATAATGAGAGTTTTAGTTACTGGAACTTCAGGTATGTTGGGTTCTGTTGTTGTGAGAGATTTAAAAAAGTTTAATCTTTTTTACGAAACAATAGAATCTGGACCAAGTTCGGTTTTGGATTTAACAGATCTTGAGCTTGCAGAGAGGTTTGTAAGAGATCAAAATCCTGATGTTGTTATTCATTTGGCTGCTATGACATCATTAAAAAAGTGCGAAGAGGACCCTGACAAGGCTAAGATTTTACATGCTGACTTAACAAAAATACTTGCACAATCCTGTAACCGTATGATATATGTTTCAACTGACTCAGTTTTTGATGGATTGTCTTGCGTCCCTTATGGGGAGGCTTCTAATACAAACCCCTTGAATGCTTATGCTAGAACAAAACTTTTGGGCGAGGCTATTGCAAAAAACAACAACAAGAATTCCTTAATCATCCGAACAAATATTTTTGGCAGCAAGCCTGGAATGCTAGCTGATTGGGCACTCCAGTCAAACAAGGATAATAAAGAGATAAATGGGTTTGTCAATGTTAAGTTTAACCCAGTATACGTTGGGCATTTAGCGGCAGCGATTAGAGGAATGATCAACCACAATGTTACAGGTGTTGTTAACTTTGCTGGTGATACTTGTCTTAGTAAATATGAGTTCTTAAAAATATTGTACAATAGGTTTAATATGGATGCGGATATGATTAAGCCCAAGACCTACACTGAATCTAAGATAGACATAAAGAGACCAAGGTACACTTGCTTACAAACTGATTATGTATCAAAAGAGCTTGGCTACTCTTTTTGTTTGAATGATGGCTTAGATAAATTATTTGAAGAGTACAAGGAGAACTAAGATGTATTTTTCTGTAGATGGAAAAAAGATTGGACCTGACAGTCCAACTTATTTTATTGCAGACATTGCTGCTAACCATGACGGAGATCTGGATAGGGCACTTAAGCTTATCAAGTTAGCTCATGAGGCAGGTGCAGACGCTGTAAAATTTCAACACCACGACTGTTCAAAATATGTTAGTGATTACGGATTTAAAAATCTTGGATCAAAGATGAGTCACCAAACTAAGTGGAACAAAACAATTTATGAGGTCTATAAAGACGCTGAAGTTCCATTGCAGTGGACAGATGTTCTAAAGGATTATTGCGATGAGCTTGGTATTACGTTTTTTACAACCCCATATGATTTGAATATGGTTGACAAATTAGACCCATATGTACCAGCATTTAAAATTGGCTCAGGCGATGTTGCTTGGGAAGCTATGGTGGAGAAGGTGTCCCGCAAGGCTAAGCCTGTATTTATTGCCACTGGCGCAGCAAGTATGAATGAAGTCTTTAGAACGATGGAGGTTCTAGACTATCATAATTTACCAGGGATCTGCTTAATGCAGTGCAACACCAATTACACTGGTGATATGGAAAACTTTAAGTATATTAATTTGAATGTTTTAAAGACGTATAAAAAGTATTTTCCAAATGTTGTTTTAGGGTTAAGTGATCATACGCCGGGACATGTGACTGTCCTTGGTGCTGTTGCCCTAGGCGCACGAGCCATTGAAAAGCACTTTACAGATGACACCACTAGAAGTGGACCAGACCATCCGTTTTCTATGGACCCCAAAGCCTGGAGAGAGATGGTGGACTTGACAAGATTGTTGGAGCAATCTCTTGGATCAGAAAAGAAGGAAGTTCAAGAAAACGAGAAAGAAACGATTGTTCTCCAAAGGAGGTGCATTCGAGTCAACAAAAACATCAAGTATAGAGACACTATTTCAGAAGAGGATATTGAGTTTCAAAGACCGGCACCTCCGGGCTCTCTTAGTCCAAACTTGGTTCATGAAGTTGTGGGCAAGCCTCTTATGCGAGCAATACAACAAGGGGAACACTTGACGGTTGAACACTTGCCAAGGAAAAATGGATGCTAGAAAAAGATGGTATCACATTGCGTGCCATAGAAAAAGAAGACTTACCAGTTTTACAAACTTGGAGAAATGACGAGAATCTAAGAAAGTATTTTCGAGAGTGGCGAGACTTTTCACTAACACAGAAAGAGAAGTGGTATGATCAAATGATTTTTGATGACCGCTTTCAGATGTTTGTTATAGAAAGCCAGGACAAAATGTTTTCTAAGAAGGCTACGATGCTTGGTGTGGCTGGCATTACTTACGTTGATTGGGTTAATCGCCATGGCGACGTTCATTTTTATATTGGTAAAAATGGTCAGTGGATAGACAAGACGGTAGCTCCCGTAGCATTTGAGATTATTTTAGATTATGGTTTTAATACTATGAATCTAAACAAGCTTTGGGCGGAGATATATCAAATCGATAGTCTTAAGCTTAAGTTTTTTATGCAGCGTGGTTTCAACGTAGACGCTAGTCTGAGAGAGCACTACTATTACCAGGGTCAGTATTATGATTCTCACATTTTGTCGATGTTAAAAAAGGAATATGATGAAGAACTTCAAGAAAGTGATGGTGATAGCAGCACACCCTGACGATGATGTTTTAGGTTGTGGCGGCACGATTAGTAAATTAGCTCGCCAAGGCGTAGATATTAGAGTTGTATTTATCGCTGAGGGGACAACCTGTAGGTACCAACACCCAGGAAACTTCGACCAAAGGGTAATAAAAGAAAAGATTGACTACAGAAACAAATGTGGCATAAAAGCTTTACAGGCACTCGGTGTTGATAACTATGTTTTTTATAATTTGCCATGTGGTAAACTCGACCAAGAGCCTGTTATAAGTATCGGAAAAATTATTGAGCAAGAAATAAAAAAGTATGAGCCGGACACCATCTTCACGCACTCAAAAAAGGATGTTAATGTTGATCACCAAATAGTATATCAGGCGACCTTGCAGGCAACTAGACCGGGCGCTAAAAACGCAGTGGACGTTGTGTTCTCATATGAGGTATTGTCATCCTCAGAATGGAATTTTTCTGAACCTTTTGCACCAAACTTTTTTATTGAAATATCAAAAAAAGATGTTGACAACAAGGTTAAAGCTATGTCATATTATGACACAGAAGTGAAGCCATTACCATTTCCTAGGTGCGAAGATATGATCCGTATGACGTGCAGCACAAGAGGTTCACAAATTGGTGTTAAGAATGCTGAAGCCTTCTCATTGATTAGGGGTCTGGTTAGGTGAAGATTGTTTGTGTCGGCTATAGAGAATGGGCGATGGAGATATACCAGCGTCTAAGACTCTTTTATGGCAACAGGCATGATTTTGTTCTTGTAGATAAAAAAACATATTCAGAAGACTTACTTGACCAAGAGAACCCTGACTTGGTTTTGTTTTATGGGTGGAGTTGGAAGATACAAGAAGCGGTTATTGATAAGTATAAATGCTTAATGCTGCACCCGTCGCCCTTACCAAAATATAGAGGTGGCTCTCCGATCCAAAATCAAATTATCAATGGTGAAACTTCTTCGGCAGTAACTATTATTGAGATGACTAGTGACTTAGACGCAGGAGATATTTTAGCCCAAGAGAAATTTGCCCTTGATGGCGACATAAGTACGATCCTTAAAAAAATTACTAGAATCGGAACTAGATTAACGAAGAGGATTATTTCTGGTGACTTTGTTAGGGTTAAACAAAATGAAAGCGAAGCCACCTTTTATAAGAGAAGAAACAAGAGAGACAACGAAATTACTATTCGAGAAATACTAAGCGAGGACAGTCAATACATTTACAACAAGATTAGGATGCTTGGAGATCCGTACCCATACGCATATATCAAGGCTGCGGATGGCAAAAAAATTCTTATAAAAGAAGCCTCGATAGGGGGTGACAGTGATTAAGTGGAACGAGTGTATATTAGTTTACAGCAATGGTAGTTTTATAGACGATGCCATGATGCAAGACATACGACAAGCGTTTATGTTTTATTACCAACTTATAGGCAAGAAAAAACCAGAGTATAATGTATGGTACGACACCGAGAAAGATTTTTGTTTTGGTTTAGATTTTACAAAAGAAAGATTCTTTTCTAAGACCTCAACTGTTCACACAAGAAGAGGAAGAACTCAGATAGCACCGGTTATGCGGTCTTGCCCGGAAACTTTCCTAAGCAAAGATTTAAGTTTTGTTAAAGATCAATTGGCTAGCAATTTTGGTGCAGACGCCAATATCGGAACAGAAGCGATCATTCAAGACATTAGCGACTGCAAGAAGTTTAAAAATTCAAAGATCCTCATCGTTGGCGCTGGACCAACCGCTACACGGCAAAGCTGGAACCCTGATGATTATGATTATATTTGGTCTTGTAACCACTATTTTGAAAGTGAACTATTAAAGGATGTAAGGATAGATTTGGCAACACTGGGGGGTGAGGTAGATTTATCTGCTGATAACAAAAAGCTTCATGACCATATCAATAGAAGTAACACCATCTGTTGTTTTGATAACAATGACGATCATCACCTACCAAAAAGATTTTCAGATAAAAAGACAATCTTTGAGAACTATCCATCATTTTATGCCCATCTAAGATTTAATGCAAGGAATGGTGCTGTGCCAAGATTGTTATGTTTAGCAACTATGATGAAACCAAAGAGTGTTGATTTTGTAGGTATGGATGGGCTAAGACCTGATGAAGCTGGTGGTAGTGCTTGTGAACATGCGTTCCAAATAGATAAGAAATGGAATGGTACAGTAGATTATCACCTTTACAAAAGACACTATGTTATGTTATGGGACTACATCTTAAATGTTTTAGATAAAGAGAGGCAAATAAAATTTCAAAATTTAGGAGAGGGATTCTCCGCTAATCAATCTACTGACATTTCTAGAAAAGAATTTCCTCTTGAGAGAGAACAATGAAAAAGATAGACCAAGTTGCATTCATCGTCCAAGCTAGGCTTGGTTCTCAAAGGGTGCCACAAAAGATGATTAGACCTTTTGCTGACACAACCCTTTTAGACATTATGTTAGATAAGCTTACGAACAAATCGCCGATTATCCCAAACAAGAATGTGTTCTTGTCTGTTCACGAAAAAGAACTAAAAGATATTGGCAACAAATATGATCTAAACATATTTCACAGAAGCGAGGCATCGGCAAACTCAGAAGGCACCCCAGTCACTGAAATGTATGAGTGGTGGGATAAACTGCCCCATGAGTATTGTGTGTTTATCAATGCTTGTTGTCCGTTCTTGACAGTTGATAGTATCGAAAGGTTTACGTCTGATTACTTAAAGTCAGACGCCAACGGTATGTTTGGGGTTGTTAATAAAAAGAACTATTACTGGGACGAGACTGGTGCAATGGTAACGCCTTGGCCAGATGGTCAGGATGTAATGAATACAAAAGTTGTTGGTGTTACCAAGGAGGCAGCCCATTGTTTGTATGCTGGTAAACTTTCTGATATTGGTAAAGGTATTTGGATGGGAAGGTTTGATGTTCCCGGTGATATAGAGTTATACTCAATGGATAATGAGTTTGAGATATTAGACGTGGATTATGAGTGGCAGTTTAAAATGTGCGAGGCACTCTATCAGGCGGGGTATAAATGAAAGTAGCAGCTTGCTTGTCTGGGCAGCTAGGTTCTTTTAGGAGGACTTATAACAACCAATATCAAACTTTTTTAAACGAAAACAATTGCGATGTGTTTGCCTTAACATCAAATGCCGTATCACAGCGTGTTAACATGAATTTACATTATCCGCCTTCAACCCCTGTCTATGAATATTTGCCCAATGTAAGATGGTATAAGTCCTACCCACGACCTTATGGTATTATTTACAATACTGATGAGAGAGCATTAAATTATTTGATTGGCGCTACCTACAAAGACAAATTAAAGAAGCTAAAAATACTAGACGAGTGTGCTAAAGAAAGTGTAAATGATATCAAGCTCCCGAGCAAGTGGGACTGGATGAGAAAAAGACAATTGAATAAGATGTATGAGTGTAACAATATGTTGCGCTTATACGAACAAGAAAATAATGCTAAGTATGATATCGTTATCAGAGCTAGGTTTGACATCGCATTAGCCAAGAAGGTTAATGTTGAACAAATAGTATCTCAATATGATAACATTGATAACAAGCTATTTGGTGTGGGTGGATTCCCTTGCACGCCTCCAAATGTTTTTATGAAAGAGTTTCTTTGTGATGGTTTTGCATTCGGTACGCCAGAGGTTATGGACGTATATACGAGTTTATATGAGCAAGAAAAGCCGTACCCTCACTTAGAAGAATACGATGAGTATCATAGCCAATGGGGAGAGCATGTTGAGTCTCAATTGAGAACACACTTAGAAAGGAATGGTATTGAAATTGTTCACGTCATAAATGAACGAAAAGATTACCAAATTGTAAGATGAGCAACGCAAGTGCGATGAGGAATATTTTAGAGGTTTACAATAAATACTTTGATAATGACGATCGTCATTTACTCGAAGAAGTGACCTCTTGTAAGTTTGATACCTTGATGTCACTAATATCCGAGTTAGATACTCGTACTTTTTGTGATATTTTTACGGGGGTAAAATCAATAAATAAACCACGACTAAACGAAAGTGGTTTACAGGTTTATAGATCACTTCTTGCAGATAAGGTGCTGTCCGCAAGAGCAAAAAAATCCGGCTACCATGAATTAAAAGAATACCAAATGTTAATGCAGGATGGTTTTCTTATCCTAGAGGATTTTTTACCCGAGGAAAACTTTGAGTGGTTGGAGTCAAAGGTTCAGCAATTTGTTTCTATGCAAATGCCCGAGGGTGGTCGTGCTCCAATCCATAATCCTGAGAAGTTTTATAGCCTTAATCAAAAGATGTTAACATACCTTAAGATGGTTTGGGGCGTTACAGAATTTTATGACGACCTAAGAAATGGATACCCCAGGGTGGATATCGATAATTTAATACATAAAGATTACGACGGAGATGTACAAAAATCTTTACATACAGACACCTTTCACAACACAGTTAAGGGGTGGCTTTATATTGATGATGTTGCTGAGCACCAAGGTCCGTTTGCCTATGTTAAGGGCTCACATAGAAACACACAACAAAGAGTTAGTTGGGACTACGAAAATAGTAAACTAGCTTATGACCCTTCGCATCCGCTTTACAAGAAAAGAACAGAACGACGTGACACCTGGGTTATGCCAGGGTCATATCGTATTGCAGATCATGAAAAAGGTGAAGGTGAAAATGCAGAGCTTAAAAGACTTGGATACGATGAGCCAATTTTATGCACTGGTAAGAAAAATACACTTGTATTAGCTACAACAAAAGGATTTCATAAGAGACATGAGGTAGTGGAACCAGGCACTCAAAGATTAACAGTTCAAATCCAGTTCAGGGTCAACCCTTTTCCCCTAACTACAACTGACGCTCGAAACTATAGTTTGGGGCAAGATTTTTTGGAGCAACAATGAAGAAAGTATTTTTAGATTGTGGAGCTAACAACGGATGCTCATTTCGAGCGTTTAAGGAATATTATCCTGACTGGAGACAATACGAAGTTCACTGCTTTGAGCCACACCCAGGATTTAAAAGATTCTTTCAAGATCTCCCAGTTAAGTATCACCCAGACGCTGTTTGGGTTGAGAACGGTGAAATGGATTTTTATGTTACAGGTATGGCTTCATCAACACTTCTTGAAGAAAAAGTAAAAGCACAAAATAAAAATGTACAAGCTTTAGTTAAGGTGCCAACGATAGATCTTAGTAGTTGGATTATAGAAAACTTTAACAAAGATGATCATATTGTGCTAAAACTGGATATCGAAGGTGCGGAGTACGATTTGGTTGAAAAAATGGACAGGGATGGATCAATCGAATATATTTCTGAAATCCATGGTGAGATTCACGGTCCAAAGTGTGGCAAGGGCTACGAGGACGATATGAAGTTGATTCGTAGTTTTAAAAAGCACGGCTTGGATATCTATGCTTGGTCAGCAGCAGATGACGAAGATATGAGTTTCAAAGAAAACATTCTGGACGAAGAATATATGGTGAAAGTAATGTACCCAAACTGGATTAAAAAAGGTTACGTTATTGAAGGGTTCAATCCGTGATTGTTTACATTGACATTGATGAAACTATCTGCACTCACCCAGAAGGTGATAAGGATAAGCCAAGAGATTATTCTTTGGCAAAACCGATAGTTGGAAATATTAGAAAAGCAAACGCACTTTATGATGCTGGTCATACGGTTGTTTACTGGACCGCCAGGGGTGCGACCACAGGCATTGACCATAGAGAACTAACTGAAGCTCAGCTAGACGAGTGGGGTGCGAAAAGACATGAACTTAAATTAGATAAACCATTTTATGATTGGTTTATAGATGATAGAAATATTAACACTAAGGATTGGAGGCATCCGCTATGAAACTATCAAATCAAGCCGTTGGCGCTTTACTAATGACTTTGCAAAAATGTTTGTTGGAAGAAACAGATATTGTTCCACTGTTAGAAAGCTGGGAACTAAAAGTTGAAAATGATGAGGTTGTGGTTATCAACCCGCCTACTTTTACAGTTCCAGAAACTGAAAGCGAAACCGCATAATATGCCAAAGTATGAATACCTTTGTAGTGCTTGCGGGCACACATTTACAAAGGCACATTCTTACAAAGAAGTGTTGACAGATTGTCCTGATTGTGGAGGTGTAGATACTCTAGGTAAACTACTAAACACACCGGTAAACTTGTCTTACAAACGTGTGCAGAAAAGCACTAAAACTGGCACGGTGGTTAATGATGCCATCATGTCAACCAGGGAACAAATTGAAGCTCACAAGGAAGAGTTGAAAAGCAGGGAAACAAAAGATGATGGTTGAAATTTTATTAATCTTAAGCGTAGCCCTTAATATATTCGCTGTATGGTATGTAAGAGAATTACTAGTCAGGTTTAAATTCTATTCAGAAAACACTACTGAACTTTTTACAAACTTACAAGAATATACAGAGCATCTTGAGAAAGTAAACCAAATGGAAGTTTACTTTGGTGACCCTACTATCCAAGGGCTACTAGAACACTCTAGAGATGTTACGGGTGTTGTGGCAGAATACCTAGAAATATTCTCTTTAGAAGAGGAGGGTCTAGTTGGCCAAACGGAAGAAAAAGAGTAAAAGTAATCACTACTTTACTCAAGATACTGAGGATGCTATTGTCGCATATGCTAGGACAGAGGATATTGGTATTAGGACAAAACTTTATGTTGAGCACATCCAACCAGCGTTTAACGAACTGGTAGATAAAATTGTCTATACCTATAAATACACAAGTCTACAAAACATCAACCCACTCAAAGAAGATTGCAAAATCTGGTTGACAACTATTTTAGACAAATATAATCCAGACAGAGGAACAAAGGCTTTCTCTTATTTTTCTGTTGTTACAAAAAATTGGTTTACACACAAAGCAAAAAAACAAGCAAAACAAAACAAACGTGAGATTCATTATGATTCTATGATACGAGAAGTGGAAGCTGTAACATCACAAAACCATGTATCATTTGAGGATGACCGGGAGGATCGGGAGTTTTGGCTTTTTCTACTTAAAGAGATTGATAGCTGGAAAGATCTAAACCTGAAAGAGAACGAAAGAAAAGTTTTGAACGCAGTTGAAATTTTGCTAACCAGTATTGAAGACATCGATATTTTTAACAAAAAGGCTATTTACTTATATATGAGGGAGATCACTGGCTTGAATACAAAGCAGATAGTTAGTAATCTCAATCGTTTGCGTGAGAGGTTTCGCACTTTCAAAAGGAAGTGGAATAACGGCGAGGTAAATTAGTGTGGCTAAAAAATCACTGGAAGAACTTATCGGACAAGCTTTAGATAATATTGAGCACGATAGGCAAGTTACAGAGGAAATGTTAAATGATCTCCAGTGTTACCTTAAGGCTAACGATAGTCGATATGCTGAAGTAGGAAATACTGCTGCTAAGTTTGTTGAAACATTACAGCGGTCAAATGAACAGATCGTTAAATTAGCAGCCTTAGTGCATAAAAAAGAAACAGTGAATGGTTCCACCGCTTTATCAGAAGATGATAAAGATAGTTTGTTTGATTTGATCAAGAAGGTGGACTAATGTGGCAGAGCAAAACAAATTAGATTTAATGGATTCTCACGGTGTCCTCAATGATATGCGAGAGAAGAATCCAAAAACACTATCCACAGACAAGAGTAACTTTCTTTCCACTGTTAGGAAAGAAACTCGGGACCAGTTCAAGCCTACGAAACTAACAAACAAGAATGAGTTTAGAGCCTTAGTTCTTCGTAACGATACAATGAAAAACTTAAGCGCAAACAGTCGTAATCAGGCTACCATGGTTGCCTTTGGAGTTTTTAGCTCAAGGCAGGTTTTTGTAACTGCAACCATCCCAGAGATGTTTGGGCATTTACCTAAACCAAAAAATGCTGATGATCATGCTACAATTGACTTGTATCCAAAATTTGGTTGTACAATCGATGAAATTCCTGAAGCTAGAAGTTTAGAGGCAGGAGACATTATTCGTGTGGGATTTGAGGATGTCAGAGAAAGAACAAAACCAGTAATCTATGGCGTTTTTAAAGGTGGGAAAGATAGCGAGAGAGTTGATATATATGGGGAATGCCCACCCGGTGAAGAGGCAACACCTAACACCCAACCCGGTAGGGTGCCGCAGAATCAACCCGCCCCGTCTACTAACCCAGACCCGTGTGCGGATGGGACAGATTTGGCTGCAACGCCAGGATCAAATGACCCTGAGTCTAAACACCTTGGCATCGACTTTGAGCCTCCTCCAGTTTCGTGTGGTCCTGAGTTATTTGAAAGCGTTTTTGGTGTTCCACCAGGGGCTGAAACGGGGGAAGATAAAGAAGAATTTGATATTTTAGTTGCAGCCATCCAAGGAAAAAGACCGCCAACTCTTAAAGCTGGGATGCACTCGCTTTATTACCGAGGTCGTAGAACAGGTAAAGTTGAGATGATTGCAGTACCAGAGCCATACGCAACTAAAAATTATGGCATCGTAATGCCCAAATCAAGATGGCCACAGGTAAAGCAGATGTTGGACGATATGTATGCTGACTTTTGGTACCCAAGAAATCGAGATACTAAAGAATCATACTTAAAGAACAATCTGCATCATTACAATTATAAGTTATTGCAAGGGAAATACCCTGGTGTCCCCTATCCTGCAACCAGTATTGATGCAAAGAAAAATAGAAAAAAAGGTTTTACGGCTGGTTGTATTAACAGTGCATTTAGGACCAGGGCACAGCAAGCATTTCTCAGGGTCAAATTTGCAAAAATTGGTGGACAAACAAAACCTGATAATCTATCTGTTCAAGAGTGGTCTCAAGAAATAGCAAAAGCTGTTCAGGCTGGTAGGGTTAGTGGTCCAACTAGATCCTTAAATCCTCACGAGAAAAAACTTATTCAAGAAAATCCAAACAGTGACCAAGCAAAGCTCGCTGCGACACTCGGGGGAAAAACAAAAAGATTTGAGTCTTTGTTTGATTTTATTATGAACGCTGGTAGCAGCATGTTTGAGCCTTTAGCTGGACCGCCAGGTCACGGTGCCCACCAAACAGGCGCTGCCATTGACTTTAATGGTTTTAGGGTTGGAAGAGGAGGACCCAATAACAATGAGGCTGGTAAGCAAATGTATAGGTGGATGTGTCGTAACGCTATTTTTTATGGCTTTGTGAGAACAGTTAGAAGCGAGGAGTGGCACTGGGAAAATATGCTTGCCGTAGAATACCCAAGATTTACACTGTATCATCCAAACAATTTCCGAAAAGAGGGATATAAAGGTCCTCCAATTGGACCCACTGGCGCACCCAAAGACTTTAATTCCCCAGAATACCTACAATGGGCAGATAAAACTAGATTTGCCTTTGTTTCTAAAAATAATACCAAATGGCATGGCTTTGGAAGAGATCCATTAGGTTCGAGACGAATAACCCTATATGGTGCCAACACATACGGAAAATCTGATAACGGATATAATTGGACAGATATACCAACAAACAATCCACTGCAATACCCAGACGTCGAAATACCAGATTCGGTCACAGGTTTTTCTAGAAAAATCCCGAGCATTAATATTAGCACTCCAAAACAGTATCATGCTTATCTGGTCGCTGCGGAAAGACAAAAACTTGTTAAACAACTTGCGGACACAAGAAACAGGGCTATAACACAACTTAAAACAGGTAACGTTGGAAGAAACGCACCCGGTTTCCCAGAGGGTGAAGTTGATCAGTATGGAAGACTTCGCTCAGGAGGTATTGCAAATCCAACAACAAAACAAATTGAAACACAAGCTAACTTTGTTGACAGCAACTACACCAAAAATAGAGATCTTTTGAAAGCAAATAAATAGTAATGGAGGGTTATTAGAATGGTTCGTGGACCATTAGAAAGAAACGATGACACAGGAAAGCGAAGAGCAGGTCGTGTAAAAGCCCGCAGTTTTGCTGGTATGAGCAACAAAAAGTTTCGAGCCCAAGCTCCAATTGACAGTCGCAAGCTTGGTGTAGATAATTCAAAACTTAATGAACCTCACCCAAACTATAACGTTGCTCCCTGTGAGAAGGTTATTGAAGGGGACAACAACCAGTTTATTATCTTAGGGAGAGACAGACCCGCTGGACAAACCAGTGGTTATGGTGGTGCGGGTGATACGCACTGTGCTCGTATCGAACTCGTAGCAGGCATGTCTGGGATGGAGGCAAAAGAAGTAATCCTTAAAAACCAGATTAAAGAAGGGTCTCAATATGACTCGCCAGACGACAACGAAGAGATGGTTTACACGGATGGTAATGTTTTTGCTGACGCCGCAAAGATCTACATGTCTGCTAGAACAGATGTTGATAGAAACTTTAAACTAAAGTCAAGCCAACTAGGTAACTTTAGTACCAGATCTGCTATCGCTGTAAAGGCTGATGCGGTTAGGATTATTTCCAGAGATGCAGGAATCAAACTAATCGCTGGTGGAACTGACGCTATCAATTCACAAGGAAAAGAAGTCGCTGGAACAAGGGTTGGTATTTCGCTAAATGCTGGTAATGTTCCTGATAGTGAGATGTATAAGCTCGTAAAAGGAGAACCGTTGGTTGAGTTTCTTCAAGAGATGATACGAAACTTGAGTGAACTCAATAGTGCAGTTGGGCAAATTGCTCAAGCATTAATTGTCGCAGGTGGAAATTTAGCTGCTATTCCATTCACTGCACCCGCAGGTGCTGCGTTAGCTAGTGCAGGCACACTCGCAACCTTGACTACAACCACTCAACAAGTTAATGCCGGGATTAAGGAAATGGACTTAGAATTACAATCATTTTTAAGCCAATACAACTATACTAATTGATATGACTATAAGCGCCAAAGTAAGTAAAGCATTAAAAGACACGGGGTCATTAGTTGTAAAGAGCCCAAGGTCCCCAGGTTCACCTGAAGAGGCTTGTAACAAAATAGAAAAAGCGATCAAAAGAAGAATCGGTATACTTTACGCACACAATGATGAGATCGTCGCTGTATTCCAGCCAAAAAAGCAAATACAAGATAAGAAAATAAGTGACTTGTCTCTTAGAGATAAGACATACATGAAAGCTGAGTTAGTTAGGTTAATTTCTAAGATTGATGGATTAGAATACTTTAGGTTTGGACCGGTAGAGACAGGACCATATAACAGAGCAAAACACCCAGGAAACGTTCCAGCAAAAGGTGTGTCACGGTTTGGGACACTTTGGCACAAATGCTCAGATGTTACTGTGAGAGCACCCAAAAAATCACTTGGCTTTGGACAAGCCTCTCCCTTTTATGCCTTTATCAAAATTAAGGCAGAAGAGTTAGATAAATTGATTACTGATTTCACAGTAAAAGTATCATCGTCACCTCTTGAAAAGCGAAAAACAAAAATCCTCGATGCACCAACTAATGAAGATGGTTCAATTAATACTGAGGGTACATCAATACAGGCTTTTGTGGATAAGCTTAAAGAGGGTCTAGCAGCAGTTGGTGAAGCTCTTGGTGAAGAAATTGAAAAAGCCGAACTAAAGGAACTAGACGCTCAAACCAATGAGCTTTTAGCGGACCTTGAATTAGAAGAAGAAGAAAAGAGAGGCACATCTACAGATGAAAATGATTTGTCCCCCACACAAAGGGAGGACGTACCAGAGGCAATTAGAAGAAACCTAGAGTCTCAAGTGTTTCTAAACAACGAGATTGTATCAACCGGTGCCGCTAACGCTGCCACAGTTTTAGAATATTACATTGAAGTTTTGGATGAAAATGATCCGCCTATTGATCCTGTTGATTTAAAGGGTATCAATCTTATTGATGAGTTAGAGAAGTTAGCAGCATTAAAAGACTACTTTGAAGATTTTAAAGACATGAATCGATTAGGGGCTGGTGATAATAATACAGTTCTAGAGCTTCGTGGGATCATAGATTTTCCTATCGATCCCGATACTGGAGACAACCAAGATGGAATACCAGAAATCTTTGGTTTTGATGACAGATCTCCTTTTGCAAATTTGTTAAGACTAGACCCAGCAGTCGCAGAAGCATTTCAGCCAGATGAGGAATACTTTGAAGAATATGGAGAGGGGTCTTTCTTTAAGTTCCAGCCACCTTTTGATGAGCGTGAACCATCTCTAATTGGTAGCATTCTTGGCTTGGTTGATAAAATCAGGGATCATGATTATGGTTTTGTCGGCGGTGGAGGTTTACCTCCACGACCAGCCGCTGAAAAACACCCCGCATACGATCAGTTAGCAAATATTAATGGAGACCCTCAGCCAGTACCAACAAGGGCAGAACCGCCGCCCGTTGTGTATGATGCAGACAATTTACCACCACGGGTTATTAAAGAAATTGATATTACACGAGATGCCTATGAGCAAGGTGCGCCAGTTCTTAGAAACGAAGATATAGGGATTGGAGACTTAAAATTCACTATCCAATATTTAGACCAAAATCAAATTAGGAATCGCCGTGGCAGCGATATCTTGATTCAACAAGAACTTAATTTTACAAACACCAACTTTGTTGCAAGTATCCCAAGAAATCTTTTAAAGATACATATCTACGAGGCAGTTAAGCAGCCCAATGCAGACAAAATTAAGATCACGCTCGACAGTGAAATTAAACCTATTTTGTTTGAAACAGAATTGGATAAGATTGAGGCAGTCGGTGATTTAGAATTTGATTTTCGACCAGCACGCTTTAGTGGGCTAGGTGTCTCACCCGAAACTACAAAGGGTGAGTATGAAGAGTTTGGATCAGATAACAACGGTCTAAATGCTTTCCCAGGATACACTCCTACAACTTGGTCAATTCTTAAGAATCTTAAACTGATCAATGAGGAGTTATCAAAGTTAGGTAGTGGCGGAGCTACACCATGGACTGAATTTCTACCCAAGATCTTTGTACCCGCCGTTGAACTTTCACAAGAAGATATTGACCAGCTTTGTAAAAAAGGTCAGGTTGAAAGAGCCGACGAGGTGTCAAGAAGAAGAGCCGGTGGCTCTACGCAGGACAACAAAGAGCCGCCTTTAACTGCGTTAGAAAACCCTGAAATTGATAAGCAACCACAAAAACCGGCGAGCCAGGTTGTAGCAGATCCCTCCGTAGAGGCGTCACGAATAAAAATAAAACAACAACAAAAGACTGCACTTAGAGAGACGGTTGAATTAAGTGTGACAGATGCACTGGTTACATGTAACTCTGGATTAGTGAAACAAATTAAAAGTTTGGCAGACATCCTTAAGTTGATGGGCAGAGTAGACTTTGCCACAATGCTTGGGGCATTAGCTAAGAATCTAGCGGCTGATGTTTTGTTACAACAGGCTATCCTTAACAAACTAAACGAACAAGGTCTTTTGCCAGAAGAGTTAGCCGCTGAATTTATAAGGTGCGGTGGTGAAGTTAGTGATGCTCTTGACATTTTAAATGACCTCGTGCCCAGTATTCTTAATACACTTAACGACCCAAACGCACTTAAGAATCTTGCTTTTGATGGTTTAGAGGATGCACTAAAGTTTTTGCTACCAAACTTGGAGCCCCTGCCTTTAGTGCCAAATCTTGACATCTATGGTTTTATTCGTTTGTTGTTACTTAAAGGAATAAAGGTTGCCCTAATTCAGTTACTGGGTGCGCTTTTAAGGGAAGCAATTCAAGAGTTATTAGGTTGCAATGGTGATTCGCTATTGGATAGCTTGATAGCTAAAGCTGCCGAGGGTTTGGACCTAGACATAGATTTAGATGCGTTTAGTATAAAAGACGGACTGAACTTATCTAGACTTATACCACCCATCCCAGGGGTTAATCCAAACGATTTGTTTGCAAATTTAGGTTTTGCTGCAAATCAAAATGATGTTGAAGCTTTTTATGATGCTATTTCTTCTGCCATAACCGGTGAAGAACTAAGAACCATGATATACGACACTCCAACAAGCGGGCAAATTTTTAGAACTGTTCGGTCTGTAGCAGACAGAGTTTTTGGAGATGACGCATTAACGGACTCTCAACTAGCAGCTTTCTTTATTGCACTTCGTGACGTCATACCCCCAGCAAGATTTGATGCTTATATCCCATTTCAAGCTGGACCTATTATTTGTGATGAGGGTCAATTAGATGACGCAGCAAATCAGGTGCTTGAAAATTCATCCGCTATGGGTATTGACCCTGCTGATTTAGCTAAACAATTTGTAGACGCATTGTGTGAGGCAGCCGAGGAGTCAAATAGATTAGCTGACTTGTTAAAGCCTGGTGGGTTACAAAAGGCAGTGGGCAGCGCAGTTAAAGATCTTATTGATAACACAGAACAACCAGACGAAGTTAAGAACGTAATAAACCAAGGCGCTGCTGTAGCAACACAAGCTAGTGTGTCCTTGGTAAAAGGGTCAGAAACTACCAAGCAATATCTGTCTGGTATTAAAACCAAGGGACCATCTTTGACAGAGGAATTTAAATTCACTGCTTTTAAGCCAGGTGATTTTGATAATGCTGGTTTACCCATAAATAAGTTCTGGGTTGTAGGAACATTTGATAATCAGGAAGAAATTAGGACTAGAATTGGTAGTGAGACAAATGTTACTTATAACCTTGATAATGATGTTTTTGTTAAGAATCTAAAAGAAGGCGAGGATCTTACTTTGCAAATTAGGGAGGTAACCCCAGAGTCAGCAGTCTTTTCTATTGCCAAAGAAGGGGAAAACTTTGATAGGCAAGTATTGGCTGAGGTGTCTACAGCAGGGGCTTTCTCATACACTGATATTCAAAACGAGGCGGGTAGAAATTTACTTCGAGCGACCCTAGCCCAAGCTGTATTCCAAACTGAAAGAGGGGACTATGCTGATCAGATTAACGGGTTTATTCTTAGGTCAGTACCGTTTCAAAGAAGTGCCGCAACAGAGGATAAGCTTGCAGTCGAGTTAACATTATATTATCCGAACGATGACCCAGAGGTAGAAAATTATATCCAAACATATAGGCAGCAGGTTGTTGACCGTATGAATATTGATAAAGTTATGCAGGGAATCTCAGATGCATGTATGGAATCAATGCCTAAAAACTTGAGTGCTGGTCCACTGGCAGTTGTAAGAAAAGACAAATGTCTCGCTGCTGCACAGATAGTTTATGCAGAGTTGATGCGTTTTTACTTTGCTGTTGTTCACTATACGGGGGCTAGAGATAGTAGGGATGAAACTTACTTTTTATCTGACCAAGATACAATCCTAACACAATTGATAGTAGACTATATCGCTAGAAGAGTTAGGAAAAATAATAAACTTGAAATAATTGAAGATGTTGAAAAGATAGTCGCCTCACTTGATCGATCACCAACTAGGGGTCGTCAACGATTTTTTTCCTCGGCTCTTTTTGGAGAAGATAAACTTAAGGAATTCATATACAAATGCTTAACTTATTTTGATCGGGATGATGATGGACAGTTGTTTTTAACATCAACTAGTAACAATGATGTTGCTGAAGATGCTAGGGAGTATTTCCCCAATGGATACACTATTGGACAAGGGGAAGAGGCGGAGTTGTTAACCCCAACAGACAAAGAGCTTAATAACTTTGTTATGCCGCTACAGGGCATTGTAGCTATGCAAATCATGTGGGCAAGTGAGTACGACTTACCAGGCGAGCTAGGTTTAAAATTTGATGATTTTTTGGCAAACGCAAAAAAGCAATTCAATGACTCTAAAAGGTTGCTAGCTGGAAACTCTCTTTCTGAACCAGAAAAAGGAAATTAATAAAAGACAAAGATACTTATGAAAGAGGTAAAATAAGATGGCATCAAAACAGGGAATTAGCCTAAAGCTTCCGTTAGCTTATGACTCAGAGGACGGACCATATCGTCTTACAAAAACCCTTGGGGAAAATGTTCAACAAAATTTTAAAAACTTAATGTTGACAAACCCAGGCGAAAGAGTTATGTTGCCTGGTTTTGGTGCCGGCATTAGGCAGTTGCTCTTTGAGCCAATAACCGAAGCTTTATTTGACAAGGTTCGAGCTAGAATTTTTAGCCAGGTACGCACATTTATGCCCTTCGTTACAATTGAAGATGTCTTTGTAAACTCTCAGAGTGACAGGCAAGATTTTGGACCTAACGAAGTGCAGATTACAATAGTATACAATATTTTACCACTAGACACAAGGAGCACACTAACAATATCTAACTCTACAGTCTAGATATTTAAAGAGGTAAGCAAATGGCAAAGAGACCAATAAGTTATACAAGCAGAGATTTTGAATCGATCAAGGATGCACTGGTAGATCATGCAAAAAGATACTACCCTGACACCTTTAAAGATTTCAATGACGCATCTTTTGGTTCTTTGCTTTTAGATACAGTTGCTTATGTTGGTGATCAACTTTCTTTTTATCTCGATTATCAAACTAATGAGTCGTTTTTAGACACAGCCCTAGAAAGATCTAATATCGAAAGACTGTCAAAACAGCTTGGGTATAGAGATATTGGAACCAGATCTTCAACTGGTGTCATGACATTTTTTATGTTAGTCCCGGTATCTTCTAATGGTTCATCGCCAGATCGAGACTACCTTCCTATTCTGAAAAAAAATACTGAAGTTATTTCTGATAATGGAACAAGTTTTATCTTAACAGAAGATGTCGATTTTTCGGCGGACCAAAACCAATTTGTTATCGCAAGACAAAACTCTGAAACTGGTAGCCCAACTTTTTTTGCTGTTAAGGCATTTGGTAACGTTGTTTCTGGTGAGTTAAGGCAGGAGTTAGTCGATGTTGGTGCTTATACAAAATTTTTACAAGTAACTCTTGAGGATGATAACATATCAGAAATTATTTCTATCAAAGACTCAGAGGGAAACGAATACTTTGAAGTTCCATATTTATCACAAGACGTGATTTTTGATCAGGTTCCAAACTATGGCGCAGACAAAACTAGTGTTCCGTTTACCCTCAGATCAAGACCGGTGCCGAGAAGGTTTACTGTTGACTTTGAGAGAGGTGAAACAAAAATCCAATTTGGATATGGGTCTGAAGAGAGTTTAACAAACGATGAGGTAGCAGACCCAGCGGACGTAACATTACAGCGATTTGGCAAAAATTATGTTTCTGATGAGTCATTTGACCCAACCAAACTTCTTAAGACCGACAAGTTTGGTGTTGTTCCGGCTAATACTGTTCTCACAGTTTCGTACAGGGTGAACACCACGGCTAATGTTAACGCTGCTGCAAACACTGTTACAACTGTTATTAGACCTTTGTTAGTTTTTAAGGACAGACCATCTTTAGAGGAAGGTAAAATCCGCATCATGATTGATACAATCGAATGCACTAATGAAGAATCTATTCTTGGGGATATCACTACGCCCACTATCAATGAGGTAAGACTAAGGGCTTATGATTATTTTGCTACACAGAACAGAGCAGTTACAACACAGGATTATATAGCCTTGTCATATAGGATGCCAAATAGATTTGGGGCTGTGAAGAGAGTTAACGTTGTTAGAGATCCAGATTCACTGAAAAGAAATCTTAACCTTTATGTTTTGTCTGAGGACTCAGATGGTAGATTTGCAGAGGCGCCACAAAATTTAAAAAATAACTTAAAAAGATGGCTGACAGAGTATAAGATGATAAACGATACCATCGACATTTTGGACGGAAAGGTAGCAAATCTTGAAATTAAGTTTGAGGTTATTGGTGCGTTTGACTTGAATAAATACGATGTATTGCGTGCGTGCCTAACAAAATTGAAAGATAAACTAAAAGTTCCTTTTGGTCTAGGTGAACCGCTCTATCTCACAGAGATTACAAAACACCTAAATTCAGTACCCGGTGTTATAGATGTGGTGTCGGTCCAAGTGAAAGAAAAAACTACATCTGGTTACAGTCAGTATCCATTTATTGCAAAGAATAATTTATCTCGTGATGGCAGGGTCTTAACTCCACCACAAAATGTGGCGTTTGAATTTTATGATTTGGATGATGATATCATTGGGGTAGTTAAGTAATGGCTATAAAAAGATACGTTGCCGAGGCAGATAACACAATTACAAATGCCTTTGAGTCAAACCTTTCTACAAGAGCAACTAAGGCAAACATGGGTGCTGCTGATGTTCTAGAAACGTTTGTTATTCACGGGCAAACATCAGCTAGTATCAGTGCAGAAAGCGCAGAAGAAGCAAGAATTATAATTCAGTTTCCTATTTCTGGAACGGATACTGCAATTGAGACAATCCATAGAGACAGAAACGATAATAAAATCCCAGCGCAAGGCAAAGTTAGTTTTTACCTAAGAATGTTTAATGCGCCGCACGCAGAATCAACCCCAGAGGATTTTGATCTTGATGTTAAGATTATATCAAAAAGTTGGAGCGAAGGTCGTGGTCTTGATATGGACACTTATTCTGACACAGGTTTTTCCAGTTTTCTCTCAGCTTCATCTGGTAGTGCCTGGAACGAACCAGGGGGTGATTTTCATTCCTTAACAGATACAGATAATTTTTCTGCGTCAGTTAATTTTAAACATGGTTTTGAAGACATTGAGATTGATGTTACCACGGCTGTTGAAAACTGGATTGATGGGACAAAAGAAAACTATGGCTTTCTGCTTAAGCATGTTGCCTCAAGTTTAAGCGGCAACAATGGCACACTTTACACTAAAAAGTTTTTTGCAAGAACAACAGAGTTCTTCTACCGAAGACCTGTCATTGAGGCAAGATGGGACGATTCAAGGAAAGATCATAGAGGGTCGTTTTTTATAAGCAGTTCACTTTTAGATAAAGAGGACAATATTAATCGCCTGTATTTGTACAACAGATTTCGGGGACAACTTAAAGATATTCCTGGGCTAAACAGCAACAAACTTAAGGTCAGCATTTTTTCTAATGTATCAGAATCTGCTCAGACTGTGGTTAGTTCAAGCGGTGAGTCAGTAACTGCGGTTGAAGCCTCTAGATTGTTTGAAAACGGTATACATGTTTCTGGTATTTATACTTGCTCCTTTGCGTCCACCCTTACCGCATCTATTTTGCATGATGTCTGGTTTACTGGATCGACGACCTTTCACACAGGGTCTTTTAGACCTAAAAACCCTCAAGCTCAAGAGTTTGATGAAAGCAGAACATATCTCAACAGTATTAGAAATTTAAAGTCAAGCTACCGCCCTAAAGATAAGCCTAGGCTAAGGATTTATGCAAGACCAAAAGACTGGAGTCCAACGATTTATTCTGTCGCAAGCAAGAAAATCGAAACTTCGCTCATTGAAGATGCTTACTATAAGGTCGTTAGAATTACAGACGACACTGAGGCTATTGGCTATGGCACAGGTAGCGATAATCAAACAAGAACTTCCTACGACGTAAGTGGAAATTATTTTGATTTAGATATGTCTTTATTAGAGCCCGGATACTCGTATGGAATTAGGTTGACATACTACTTACTTGGACAATACCAAGAACAACCAGAGGTGTTTAAGTTTAGGGTAGACGAGTAACAAATGAGTATCAAAAAGTTATTTGACGACAAAAATCGTAAAAACTCTGGTAAGCTACTGAAAGCCAACAGTTTAAATACTTTGGCTAGAGAAGTGGAAGACCCGCAACAAATTGTGGAAGCTGAAAAGAAAAGACTTGAGTTTGTCCCCCCGGTGGACTATTCAAGACCAGAGAATTTTGCAAAGTTTGGATCAGCCGAGGAATACTATAGAAACGCTTTTTCTCATGTTGTAAACTTTTATCCTTATGATGGTAGCAGCAGAGAAAAATTAAAGTTTGAAAATAGTTTAAATCCGTTTGAGAAATACATCTTTGACGTTAAATATCCAAAATCTACAGGGTTTGTTAATCTTGGTATTTCTTATGGCACCACTGGCTCGGCTATTGGTGGCTACTCGACCGCCACGGGTGGGAGTTTTATTATTGTAAAAGGTGGTCCACACCCTAGTCCTAATCTTGATCGCTCAGGTAATCCTAAAATCAGAGACGGAAAAGCGAATGTATTTAAGACATCCGATTTAAAATCTAACAACTTATCATTCGGTGGACCAAGCGGATCTTCGGTAGAGTTTTGGTTTAAGAAAAAGAGTTTTACTGGGTCTGTCTCGCAGAGAGAAGTGGTATTAGATGTTTGGAATGGCGAACCAAGCGCCAGTGAGGCGTATGGTAGATTTACAATTGAGTTAAGCCGCTCAGCCGATAGATTTTATGTAACTCATCAATCTGGAACCAAGGGCGTGTTTAGACAAGGCGTACCACTTACTGGTGGTTTATCTTTAGCTGACAATCAGTTTACACACTATGCCTTCTCTTTTCTCAGTTCTAGTACAGGCACTCAGATTGACTTTTATAAGAACGGTGAACCAGAGGGCAAACAAATACTCACAGGTCAAGGAATTGGTCTAGTAACAGGCACTTTAATTGCTCACATTGGTGCTCTTAGAACAAATCCATCTGGTACCTCTACTTCTATCACAAGTGGCATGGGTAAACTATCAGCCTCCTTGGATGAATTTAGATACTGGAAACAGTTTAGAAAATCAGATGACATTGGGAGAAACTGGTTTTCTAACGTTGATGGCGGCTCGAACCAAGAAGGTAGAAAGTCAAAACTTGGTGTATACTTTAAGTTTAATGAGGGGATAACGGAGAAAGATCAAATTGATAAAGTTGTTCTTGATTATTCCGGTAGAATTAATAACGGCACCATTAGCGGTTATTCCGTTGGTACTAGGTCAACTAGTTCTGCTATTATGGAGTCCTCTGCTTCTGTAGTTGAATTTGGTGATCCGATTATTAGAACTTCTAATCCAATTTTAACCGGATCAAGAAATAGTTTGTTATCTGGTGGCATTGCTCACGATCAAAACAATACATCAAATTTATTTTTTACTATGCCTACTTGGATTATTGAACAAGACGAAAATACCGGTGGTCAACTTAAACAACTAACTCAAATCATATCAAGTTATTTTGATACTTTATACGCACAAATTAGCACACTGTCAAAAGTAAAAGATATTGGATACACTAGTGGTAGCAATAAGCCGTTTCCATATGGCGAAAGACTACTTGAATCTTTAGGGTTTGAAGCACCAGAGTTGTTTGCTAATGCTAGTGTTCTGGCACAAGTTTTACAAAAGGATGACAAGCGAGTCTTTGAGAGCAAACTTTACGACGTTAAGAATGAAATTTATAAAAACCTTTATAATAATGTTGTCTACTTGTACAAGTCAAAGGGCACTCACAAAAGCTTTAGAAATTTAATACGATCTCTTGGCGTAGATGAAAAACTTGTAAAAGTTAAGACTTATGCTAATGACCAAACATACGAACTTAAGAGTCAATACCTAAGCTCTGTATCTGATAAAAAGTATGTGGACGTTTCTGGTCTAAGAAGATACGATGACATGGAAGGTATCGTATACCAAAATTATAACACCGGATCTCTTGGGTCAGTAGGTATTCTTAGTGGGTCAAATATAAAAGACACAGCCATAACACTACAGGGTGAGTTTATTTTACCTCGCCGACCAGAGCCAGGAGAAAAACTGTACAAAGCTTTGACTAATGCTACGGCGTCTATGTTTGGATTTCACACCCCGGATAACTCGTCCCCTGTAAGCACAGGAAGAAAATGGGCAGATGCAGATAACGACTTTGGTTTGCAGGTATATTCGGTGCATTCAACAACGGACTATTCCGAGGTTATTTCTCCGATTCAAGCCTCTAGGGATGCTTATTTTATTATCAAGAATAGAGCAGGTGATGTGCTATTATCATCCTCAGTTGTGCGAAACGCATTTGATAATAGAAAGTGGAATATTGCATTACGATTAGCTCCGGCTAAAAGACCCTTTGCTGAGGGCGCTGGCGGCACGGAGCTTAGTGGTGCAACTGCTACTAAGTTCTCTTCTTCGTATACGCTAGATCTTTATGGCGTAAATATGTTACTGGGCGAGAAGCAGGCACACTTCTCAGCATCCGCAACACTAAATTATGCTACAGGTTCTAGTATCTTGATGTCCAATAAGGTTGTTTATGCTGGGGCTAGCAGAACAAACTTTACTGGTGCAGTGCTAACAAAGGCAGAAAGTAAATTTGCTAGTGTTCGTTTTTGGAATTCATTCCTTGATAACGAGACTATTAATGCACATGCTATTGATGCTGATTCTTACGGGACTAAACACCCATTTAGAAATGAATATAATTTTGAAAGCACTCCAAGTGTTTATATTCCCTCTATTGAAACACTAGCACTACATTGGGACTTCGCAAATGTCACTGGTAGTGATAGCGAAGGTAGGTTCAGAGTACTTGACTTTAGTTCAGGTTCTGTAGGTAACGAATATCAAGAAACATATTTAGCAGCATTAAGCCAGAGTTTGCAGAAGCACAATGCTCGTGGTGACTTCTTTAAGGTAAAAGACAAGCCTGTAAGAAAAGAATTTGTTTACTCTGGCAAGTTGGGTTTGCCAGAAGAGCTTCATCCGCAAGATTTTGTCCAAGTGCTTACTACGGATGATGTACAATTTCAAAGAGATGATGTGCCAACGAGGTATTTCTTTAATGTCGAGAAGAGCATGTACGATGCAATCTCAAACGAAATGTTAAGCTTCTTTGCGTCTATCGATGATTTTAATAATCTGATTGGTGAGCCGGTAAATAAATACCGTGCAGATTATAAAGACCTGTCAAAACTTAGAGAGATATTCTTTAGAAGAATTGAAAACACTCCAAATGTTGAAGCCTATGTCGATTACTACAAGTGGCTTGACAGTGCGATTGGTAGTATGTTAACACAACTTTTCCCTGCCTCGGCTGGTGTGCCAGAGGAAGTTAAGAATATTATCGAAAGTCACGTTCTAGAAAGAAATAAATATCAGTATGCTTATACACATCTTAAGAGAACAGAGCCAGAACCTATCGCTACGATTCAAGGTATCGAAGAGCGTTCTTATAACTGGCGACTGGCACACGCACCACCCCGAACGGGTTCAAGAAAAGACGGTCCAGAAGAGCTAGCTGGTGATGGTCTCGGAAGCAGAGATCAGGATAGAAACACTCAATGGTGGGCAAAGCGTGCCGAACGTGGGACAGGGATTCTTTCCGCTTCAATAATTGACAAAAACGTTGAGAGAACACCAAATAACTCAGATCATTTATCGGGAACCCTTAATACAAGATCTAGAATCTTTACAACTATTAAGAGAACCGAAGATCACAAAGGTTATGCTAAGACGAGTTTGCAACTAAGCAGATTTATACGTCAAGGTTCAAACCAGTTCCAACCTAAAGATAGAACCGCTCCAACAGAACAAATCTTAATTGACCGATTTGAAACGATCGAGAGCGAAGACGACCTAATCCAAAGAGACGAATATGGTCACCCAGTTGGGCTAAAAAGAAAAGTTCCATTTAGAGCCAAGAAGAACGGATCGCTTGTTAAGGGTGAACTGTTTACACCGTTTACTGTTCAGAGTTCTAGTGTGGAAACTGGGTATCAACACAGCTTATTAACAGCGGGCATTAGAAAGGTTGATTTCTCTGGTTACCATGAAGACTCTGATGGTATGGATGGATTTGAAGACGGAATGCAGGGACCGTTTACCAGGCAACATGTCGGCGGCAGACAATACAGGAATCAACTTAATCATCTAATGTTCCCACCAACTAGATCTGATTCTGTGGTGTCCGAACACACAGTTGACATTACTAATCGTCGAGAAGGTTTTACCTTAGATCTTAAAGGCAATGGCACCGCATCGATCAATAGAGTTATTACCGGATCAACGCCCAAGGGTCACTTCCTTCGTGGGGTTGGTAACAGGACAGTTTTAAATATTGCAAACATTAAAACTACAGCGTCAGCAGTTATTGTAGGAAACTTCCAAAACACATATGAAGTTGTGCAAACTAGCGACAGATCAATTAACAATTTAGATTATCGCAAGAACACAGCTAACTATACCTCCAACGCATCGTCCTCACCATATGTTGCCGGTATTGTTGACTTTTTGATTCCAAACAGAACAGTTACAAAGGGTGTGTTTGTGGAGAGGTTCTCTTCACCAGGGGGTATTGAAACACAAACACCTGCATATCTCGATAGAGAAACACAACAATTTTCTGCAAACAATGCCTTGACATTCAGAAACATTTCTGTTAGAAATATTTTAAACTCACAGCTTAGAACACACCAAGCCTTTGGTGGTTTTATCCCAGGCATCTGGGGCGGACTAAGTGTTTCAGGTACCAGAGTTCAGGGTAAGGGCTATAGGAATCTTCCGGGCGGTGTATCGACCGCCGAGCTATCTTTGCCTGATCACCTAGAATATTTGACAACAGGCAGCCAGGCTGGTTCAATTGATGAATTTATTGCCTCTGCACACAAAGTGCAAAGAAACGGTTTGTTGCGATTTGAGTACGGCGCACCTAATGCTGCATCGTCACCTGAGATAGAAGACTTGCATGGTGTAGCAAATCGTGTTGTCTATGTTACGGGTGCATCATACGATAACGCTTTTGTGTCGCACCCCATCCCACGGGCGGATAGAACTGCTTGGTTTATGAACATGTCCGGTGCTGATGCAGCACATATGGCGGGCGGTAGTGGATATGCAGCCGGCGAATCTTTGTACGACACCTGGGTAAGAAACAGTAGTTTGTATCCAACTGGTGGCATTGCTGTTCCAAGTCCTAGCTTAATATCAGGTACTTATTACACAGCTAGTAGTGGCTTGAACGCCTCTAGGGATGATAATGTATTTGAAATAGATCACCTTCAGGGTGGAGTTCTTGGCAGATTTCAAAAACTATCGACAGATACTCCTGGCGATGAAGTTCCATCTGATGCTGATTTTGGCTCTCTTTTTGATCAAAGGTTTGATGGCGGCTTGCCCTTTGCATCCGGTGGTGGTAAGCCAGGAGTTCCTCTTAACGCACCAAACCCAGGTGTTCCTGCGGGTGATTGGCGAATGGATCGAGAAAGATATGTCAATCATGTTCTTGGTGCAGGGACTACCGGTAAAGCACCAACACAGGCAGAATTAGATAGTTATCGATCATCCTCAATCCAAATCTCACGTCAAGATCAAAATAAAATGATTTGGAAATGGGCTGCTGATATCCGTGCTTTTGTTCCATTTACACAATTAAGGCAATACGATTTACATCCGCTTTCAAGGAAAAGACGTGGATCTAAATTTATGAACACAATACGATTAGTTACAAAGCAAAACCAAGCCAATGATCCTCAAGCTCCTGTGATTGAGGTTGCAGAAGAATTTACAGAATCGCCTGTGTCTATTAATCAAAAGCCTGATGAAATGGATATTGTTGTTGCTAACTTTGCAGAGGCTAACAATGATCCGCTAGATACAGCTTTAAACACAAACATCAATCAAGCTTTGCAAAGAAATGTTTTTTCTGAGCAAACAATTACTTTTTCTGAGGGTAATATTCGTCAAGGATTTTCTAATGTTTTACTTGACAAAAAATTACAAAGGGGTAAAAACACCCAGACGCCTTACACCTATATGACAAGGTTAAGAAAAGACGCACCGTTTCAGCAGTATTTAAATGGTATTTATGCTGTGACAAGATATAAACATGAAGAAGTTGTTCTCCCAAGGGACAAATTCTCAACACTGTCGGGTACAAGGCGAAGAGAAAATTATAGATTCCCATCTTGGGCAAATGACCGGATTGACCCAGATAACATTTTAGATACGCCATTTGCTGGGTTTCTTGGGAATACAGCAACCTCGACTAATAATATGTCATCGTCTGCTGAGCATATTAAATCACTGGTTGACACCGTGGCAAACAGGGAAAAGTTTACACCTCAAACACCAAGATACAAGCTTTGGAGCTTTCATCCAAACCCTGTGTCCTCATCTTTCACTGTTAGACCAAAGAATCAACTAAGTGAAAACACCTCAGATGAAATGTCTCAAGCTAGAAATTGTTTTGGGCTTACTAGGCGCAAACAATCACCAGTTATGCAGTTCCAACATAATAGAAGCAGAATTACCGAGATTGAGTCTTATTATAGCAAATTTTTTACAACTGATACTTTCGTAAACAAGAGTGGTTCGGCGTGGCCACTAGACTCATTTATGTTTTCTGACGCAGCCCTTAATACTGAGGGTTCAGGTTCGGTTTCCTTTGGTAGACTCGGCGTAACAGGTACAGCAATTGTCCATACTTTCCCAGCCGGAGAGCTAATGATGGTCCCATGGGACCCTATTGAATACTCTGGTAGTGTTGTTGCGTTTATGAGTGAAGAAAGATCAGGTCATCACTTTACACACCATACCGCTTCTAAACACAGAGCCATTGTCCGAGTTGCAGATTCATCTTCTGTAGCAATTTCTGACTATGACAGATATATTATGCCAAAGTATGTTTACTCTGTAGCTAGTTCTCCTCATTTGTCTTTAACACATGAAAAGCACGCCGAGGCTGGACACTCTGTTGCTCTATCCGGTAACAATCCTGGCGTTTCTGATAACTTTGGACCGTTGGCTATGATTGCACATTCTCCGGGGGGTCCAACAACAAGACCCCCTTGGATGGCTTATAGGAGAAGATATGATGCCGTTAATAGGTTAAACTCCCCTGATTCAGATAGTAGTATTAAATATATTCCAAAATTACTGCCGTCTCAGAGAGGTCCATTTTATAACACCTATGGTGACTTTAAGAAAGATGTCGAAAGTGCAGGCAAGGATTATACTATTCTTGCGGAATATAAAAACAGCGATCATGTCCTTGATAGACTTAAGAACAAGCAGGGTGATAATTTTGTTTTCTCTGAAAATATGTTTAATCTGACAGGAGCCGCAGTATCATCCTCTGGTCAAGATGGATTTATATCAAGGTTTATGTTGTCTGATTTATTTCAGCAAGGTGAAAAACTTTTGCTGGATGATCTTGATGCTCTTAGTAGACCAACAGATTATTTGATCAAAACAAACACGGTGCAAAAGCTTTTACCTTACCATGGTTTTTATCCAGTAAATAGAACATTGCAAATTGCAACTTTGTTCTCCCAGTCTTATGTTGGCAATATAACAGGATCTGATAGTATAATTCTTGGTGGTGGAGGCGCATCAATAGAACGCCCAAGAGCATATCAAACACTTATCGACCCGCTGTTCGCCCCTGGGATTTTATATAATAGTATTAGATATGGTGTGGCAGTCGATCATCCAGTTAGGACAGTTGACCAATCATATGGGTTTAGTGTTACAGGTTCTCATAAGCGTCCTTTGGGTGGGGTGCTGTCTGCGTCCGTTGGTTTGTTATTGCCATCGGGATCTGTGCCTTACCAGATTGCTGCGGGAACAAGGTGCTTCCCAGCCGGACCAGATGAATTTGACGTTCAGAAAGACGATGATGCGATTGCTAACAACACTAGAGCAGTCAAATCGTTTTTCTATGGTCGTAGGCTACCGTTTGATACTCTTTTAAATCCAAAGCAATTTATAGGTCCAAAAACGCCTTTAGTAGATTATCATATTGATGCTACGTTTGCACAAAAGGTTACAGCTAGTATTTCTGACGATGCCTCAGCACCAGATGACACTCCTTTCCGTAGTGCAATGGGTAATTTCCTGGGTTCTGTGCCAGACTTTTTCTTGGAAAATGAAGGTGTGACTATGGTGGTTGGGAAGCCAGAGGACCCTCAAAATATAACTGTTTTGTCGGGTGCTATGTATGTGGGCGAAGTTGTGCTCCGACAAACACCAAACTTTAATATCTATAGTAATCCTCAAGCTAATGGACCAGCAACAGCAACTGGATCAATCGGGTGGAGTGCTCTTGACACCTACATTAAAACAATTGCCAGTAAGCACAATGCACACACCCCATTAAAAGGTCCTGACGGCGTGACACGTCACGACCAATGGCCAAAACACCATGGTGAATTTGCTCCTCATACCGCACCATATTATTATGGTCCCTCTGTGGCTAGGTTCACATACATTGCCCCAGGTGTAGACGCTCAAGGGAACGCACTAAGAACAGATGAGGCTACAAGTGTAACACTTAAGCAAATCATTCAGGGGTGCAAAATTGATTTTCTCAACGAAGATAGTTGGAAGTACGATTGTGATCACTCTGGCACGGTTGTAATTCCACCTTATGGCTGGAATCGAGCTTGGGCAAACAGAATGAATCTTGATGCAACACTTGTTCTAGACAATAGACATGCTGGCATTGAACCACAAAATTCTTGGGCTATTGGCACAAGGTGGGAAAGCCCAGTTCTTGATTTCCCAAATACCTCTTGGCATGATGATGAGGGTAGTAATGAGGTAGGGCACCCGTTTGCGGAGCGACCACAAGGGTCTTACAATTTTTCCTCATCAATTAAAAACGGAGAATTTAATAGGGTAGACAGAAATTTAAGTGCAGCGCCACACACATATGGAATGTGGCACCAGTATGGAATTCTTCCATTCGAGGGTGAAGGCGTATTTATGGAACTGAACAACGTTGATCCTGACGAGCAGCAATTAGTCAGAAGAATTATTTCTAACGGCTTTGAAAGAAATGTGCAAGATAGTGTTGATGATACCAAGTCATCTGGTTCAGCCCTTTCTATAACTTCAAAACATTTTGAATATAGGTTTAGTGTGGATGAGGATAATAGAACATCAATTGAAGAGTTTGGTGGTATTGTTTCTAACAACCACAGCATAGATGGTTTATTGTCGATTGATAGGTTCCGAGTTGACGCCTCTGGTAGTATTTACAATCCAAATGTTTACTTGGTTCCTAAAATTAATGATAGCGAAAAGCCTAGGATTAAACACTTAAAAGGTTCGCTGTGGACACTAGCTGGATTTAAGCAAGAAGACATTGGTAAAAGATTTCAAATAGGTAAAGTTGCCACGAGTAAAACTATCTCTGAGGCTATTGTAGCTATTCCGTTTGTTAACACAGATGGAGAGGAATTTGAGTTTATTACAATACCTCCTCCAAGACGAGGGGAAAACGAAGGACCTCAAGTGGCAAAACTTAGGGAGAAACTAGCACAGTATAATTTACCTCCCGCTTTGGAAAGAAATCTGTCAGTGCTCATTCCCAATGAATTTCCATTCACCCCAGATGGGTTTGATTTCTCACAGCCACGTTTAGATACAGAGAAAAGACCTTTTGCTATTTACTTGTTTGAATTTAATATGGAACTTAACCAACAAGACATTGTTGATATCTGGAATAATGTTATGCCTCGTGCATCAGTAAAAACCTTGGGAGAGGAAACTAACGGCACGGTCTTTAGTGTTGATCATGCTATTCCCTGTGCAGATTTTACGGCGGAGTCCATTGGCAGAATTGACCGCCGGCTTAGGGACTTAATCGATATTCAAAATCCTCAAATTCTAGGAGCAGCACCAGGTCTAGACGATAGAGTCAGGTGGATGGTGTTTAAGGTTAAGAGAAGATCTGTGCAAAGCTATGAGGAGATGATCCAAAACAGCTTGCTTAATGCGGGCGCTATTGATGAAAGCGAGGCACCAGTTTTGAGGGGACCAAAAGCTTATGGAAAAAGAGAAAGAAACTTTAACTGGCCATATGATTTCTTTTCGATGATTGAAATGGCTAAGATTACAACTGGTGTGCAGTTCAGACCAGACGTTAGTGAGATTGATGTAGCTGGCGACTTCAAAGTTAAGCAACCAGAAATTGGTGGCGGCGGCAGAGAAGAAGATTGATAAGAATATTTGACGGGGAAATACTTAATACATGACGTTCTTAAATAAAAAAGAAGATGTTGTTGATATCGCTGTGACACCCCACGGAAAATATCTTATTTCCAAGGGTAAGTTCAAGCCTAAGTTCTATGCCTTCTTTGATGATGATGTAGTGTACGATGGCAAATATATTGATTTGTCCGAAGATCAGAATGATATCATTGGTCGTATCCGAGAGTCTTTATCTCTTAGACCGGTTATGGTAACATCGGGCTCACTTAATGATGACGGTATGCCAATTACATCTGACAGTCCAGTGACCAGAAAAGGTAATAGTATGCTTTCAAATCCACTTGGAACGTCAGATCTAAGATCAGATTTCTTTCCGTCGTGGAATATACAAACTATATCAGACTCTGTGCAAATTACTGGTTCTGTCGAATATAGTTCACCCTTTAGTCAGAGAACTGATATGGCAGAAATTCCACAAATACATTTTGATATTGAGTGGGCATATTATGTTCCATATGTGCCGCAAGGAACGGACCCTGATACACTTGCATATAATATTCAGGATCAAAAGGTTGTTTTATCTATCGAAGAGGAAAATGTTTTTGACAAAGTAGATGGAAATTACGATATCGAAGTTTTCTTATGCGAGGGTCCTACTGATACTGACACTAGTCGAGTATTTAAACATGTGCAGGATCTAAAGTTTATAACAGAAGATGCTTTTGATGAGCAAACCGGTGTTCTAATGGCAAGTACTGATGCTGAAATCGGCGGCAGATATCCTAGGTTAGACCCAAGTTACGTTGAATATTTTTTAAGTATTAAAGCAGACGGTGAGTTAACTGATACTCTAGGTGAAAATGTGATAGAGTCCACAGCAGCGAGCAGTTTGTATTCTACTAGGTTTGGCGATGACGATTCAGGCGAGGTTTGTGACTAATGGCGGATTTTAATGGGTGTTCGTCTTTTGGTGATCTAGCTCCCGAGATTCACATCGATAAGATTGAGAGGTTGCCAGACCAAGGCAGAAACCAAGTTGCGTCAAGTGACGAGGTGGAAACCATTAAGGCACGATTAAGTTTCAGGCAGACAGTCAGAAACCAGGCGCAGAAATTTTGGTTTGACCAAGAGGAATCTCTAGCGGTAACAAACATTCGAGTGGTTGCAACCACAAACCCCGTTATGACAAAGAGAATGCTTTATCTGTCGGAGCGCATAAGAAAATTTAAAATGTCTAGGGCTAACAGCAGCCAGACTGGCTTAAAAGATTTGCTATCTCTACAACAACCACTAGAGGTAAGAAATCTGTATAGAGAAATGTTTAGGAACAATATAAACCCTCAACATAGAGTAGCATCAGAGTCTTTGTCTCCTGTTGTTCTAGCTGCTGCACCTTTGGGCAATGTTCAGTTTTATGATATCAAAGCAACCGATGTGATTGATAATAAAAACCCGGACATAGAGAAATACCAAGATGGCACAGAGATCAATAAAAAATTCTCTTTTGAGGTTGACTTTAGGTTTTACAAATCAACAAATCAAATACCGACATCAGACAACAATTTAATTGGCGTCGGTAAGTCAATCAACACTGGGGTTAATAGTAACAGTGGGCATTTAAGTATCTTTGCTTTCTGTTATTTAGACCTGCGCTTGTTTGCAGGCTTAGCTCCAAGAAACATGACAGACCTTGATCCAATCACGACTGGTGGTATTAACTTTGTAAATGTTATAGGATCATACGATGAGAGTTATTTTGACGAAGGACTTCAGAGATTATTCGATATAAAATACCCAGGCTCAACCCCAATCGCACCAAATGGTGATTTTTTAGGAAGAGATGAGGGGTTCGAGGGAATATATGCAAGACCAGATGATGTATTCTACTTAGATCCAGAACTGATAAGAACTAGTGGTGCTGGTGCTGCTGACGCAGATGCTCAAGTGCGAGCAGAGGATCGGTCTGAAGTTTTAGGTCTCGGTGGCGATATTCATGTTCATATTAATGATGACGGTGTTAAATCATATATGCCAGGTCGTAATATGCAGGAATATAACCGTCGAGTTCTTAGAGATGCAAATCAAAATATTAGACCACCCCAGGTTTTTGGTCCGGGCAGGCAATTACTAAGAGATAAAAGGACGTTGGCTAATGTGGTAAGACCACAATCAGCACCAACGTTAGAAAATAACCTAGAGCGACTTTTTTCTGAGTTAACAGATGGTATTCGATCTTTTGGGGAAAAGCAAGTTAATAAGTTGTTTAACACAGAAAAAAATTACTTTACTAATTTGTGGGCAACTAAAGATCATCAAGAAAATATTAAACTAATGTTTGCTTTTGATTTGACTAAATTTATCGAGGACAACTCGCCAATCTACAATTTACTTAAACGACCCGCTTTTGTGCAAGTAGTCAATTCTATTAATTACCCACTGTATGACATAAAAGATGTACGAGTGTCAAGGAAAAAAGTAAGACTTCGACCCGGTGCAGCGAACTCTTTAGGTTCAGGGTATTCTGACGACCCAGTTGAAGAATATAACGTAGAGGAGTTTATTGGCAGTGCAAAGATGGCTAGTATAAATCCCTCCCGAACTAACGCAAATCATGCTGACAAAATGTTGAAGTTCTTTTACTGTAAAGATGATATGTCTCAAGAAATAGCAAGCCAGAAAGCAGGAAATTTTCAATACTCTGCTGAGGTTGCTATTGTTGATAATTCTGCGCTAGTGCTCAAGGCGATGTTGGGAGAGATAGCTAAAGACATGCTCGAAATACAATCCCATCGTGTTTCAATAGATTATGGTGGACCATTGTTTGATGCTAACGGCAGTGTAAACGAAGCAGTAAAAAGAAGGCTGTTTACACAGACATCTGAAAACATAACTGTGCTCTCTGTTTTCTTAGACGCTCTAATTCCTCGTGAGCAACAACTGCCATTTCTTAAGCCAATTGAAAGAGGCAAGAAAGGAAAGAATCAGGAGAAAGCTAAAGAGCAAAATCAACAACAAGGAATTCAAGCCGATGCTGGAAACGCACAAGTTGTCGAGCAGGAGATGGCGCAAATTGAATTAGGGGCACCAAGTGCCTACTATCTGATGTTACAAGATTTAGCGGCTGAGGCTTATTCGGGCACGATTCAAAGTTCGCTTGAGTCTCTTGATGCACTGATCGATGTCTACAAGGTGACACAAAATTCTTTGGTTAATTTAATAAAAAGAATAGCACCAGACTTTACTTTTAGTTCCGACCCTGGTAGTCTTAGCACTGGTCTATCTGAAGGTGCCTCTCAGAAGATCAAGCCCATAAAAGTTCGCAAACAGTTTGAACAAACTGTAAGAATAGGAAAATATTACAAGTGTGGCTATGAGTATATTGTGCCCCGTGATACAACGTCTGAAAATTATAACCAAGTATATGATGGTCGGAGATCTCCGGGTTTTGATGGGACACAGTTTAGAACCATGAACCCAGTCACATATGGAAAAAGAACTGGATTTGAGAGAGTCAAGTTTTACAATGGTCCAACAGATGATGACAGTTTATTAGAACAATCAGTTAGCGGTCTCGCTGGTTCGTTTCTAACGCCTTTATCTATCCGTGCTTTCGGTGGAGGATTCGCCGGACAGGGAGAAATGTTCTTCCAGGGAATCAACACTAGAAATCTTTATGGTGTTTATAAAAAGCTGCTGGTCGATTTGTTAGAACTTCAATTTGGAAACGAAGACTCTGATTATTATTACTTAAGAAATACAAGCGAAACAAATACCGATGAACAAGCTGATCAAGATGCTAATAGAACTGCATCACTAATAAACGCATTGTCAAGAGGATCATTTTCTTTTGTTTTCCCAAGAGCCTTTAGCGAAGATGTCCGAAAGGGGCAGGGTAATCAAGGGAATGCAGATGATGTTTTTGGCGTAAGAGAACAACTTGACGAGGGCGACGATAATTTTAGAAGAGCTAGAAATATAAGAAATGAGTTTAATGACATTGGCGATGAAGAAAGAGAAGCGAACAAAGATCGCCAAAAAGCCCTTGAGAAAGAGGATAAGGATATTAAACAATCATTTGCCAGTATATCTGACAGAACGTTGTTTTCCATGTTTAAGCAGTTTGTGATGACTGGCGAAAACGAGGCTCTAAGGAATGTTAGAATCGACTCTATTGCAAAAGTTTCTAAGCGATTTGCTGAGGGGGCTGGTATTGAAGAGCCTCGTGACCTTGAAAGAAATAGAGCCGCAAATAGTTTACCTTTAGCTTTAAAGTCAATGATTGAGATGAGCTTAGGAATAAATTCAAACGATGTAAGGTTGCCTTTGTTAAACGTGGATAAAGATGAGGCTGATAGATTAAGAAACCAAGATCGTTTCAATTCATTGTTTGTATCAATTCCAGACAGAGAACAACCCCTGTCAGTGTTTGACCCAATGAAAGATCCGGTCAAGTTCCCAGCATTTTGGTTAAATCACAAGCAGCTTGTAAGAGTTGAATACTTAGATGGATTTTATAGCACTAATGGAGGGGAGAGAAATTATTCTATTAAAGATGAAGCCTGGCTTCCACTACCTCTTGAGGTGCTATTTGGGGGACGTGCGGCTCTTAGAGCTTTTGTAGGAACCTTTAATCGACAGGCAGATTTTTTAGAAGGTGTTGAGGAGGAAACACAAGAAGCAATAGCAGGGAACGCAGCACAAAGGAGAGTTAATATTTCTGAGCAAGACTATTTTATTTGTAGACTAGTTCCATACACAAATCCACGGCTTGGAGTCCAAAAGATCGATACCTTTGATTTGCCAATATATGATCAATATTTTATTTTACATCATGGCTTTAATTACATTGATCAGTTTGAGGGATTAGTAGAAACAAGAGACCCAGAGAGAATTGAGTTAACGCAACCTCAGCCTCCTCCGCCACCACCCGTCCCTGCGGTTGATCCTGGCAGAGATAGAATTGGTGAGAACGAAGAGGAAAATCAGATTAGGGTTGGTTTACAACTTAGGGACGTTGCAAAACAAATTATGATACCTGTGAATGTTAGTCCGCAAGATCTTTTAGCAGGGCTTAGTTCTAACGCTGGTTCTCCACCTCCTTCTATAAGAAGAAAAATTGATCTTGGTGATGTAAGGGTAA
>Ga0160423_10000304_pt1 | contig 39364 bp, 40 predicted proteins | sample CRUFie14St8metaG_FD_108191 | JGI IMG/M metagenome (GOLD analysis project Ga0160423, IMG submission 108191) | Marine microbial communities from the Costa Rica Dome - CRUD Field 142mm St8 metaG | ecosystem: Environmental > Aquatic > Marine > Oceanic > Photic zone | place: Costa Rica: the Eastern...
AAAGGATTTCGATGAATATTGGCCGTATGTAAAAGGAGCGAATGCTTTTGATGCCTATAAAAGTGGGGACTGGAACAAAGCTCTGTTATCCATGGGACAATCAGCAGTTTTTGCTGAATCCGTGCAACCAATGGAACAAATTTACGATAATTTAATTGATGAAGCAGCCGCGGCGCTGGAACGACTTCGTGGGTTGAGGACCAGCAAAACGGGTTAGGTGTATATCGACAAAACTTGTCTGTAATTCCTAAACTACGAGCCCACTATTGTTGCTTCAGTTTTGTTACGAACTTCCTCCATGGTGACCTCAGGAGCTAACTCAATAACCTTTAGTCCACCCTCCACAACATCAAAAACACCCAAGTTGGTGATGATGCGGTCTACAACGCCTTGGCCGGTTAATGGTAAGCTGCATTTCTTAAGAAGCTTTGATTCGCCCGCTTTGTTAGCATGATCCATTATTATGACTATTCTTTGCACGCCAGCTACTAGATCCATGGCGCCTCCCATGCCTTTAACGAGACGTCCTGGTATCATCCAATTAGCTAGATCGCCCGTTTCGGAAACTTCCATGGCCCCAAGAATTGATAAATTTATATGGCCGCCTCTTATCATCGCGAAACTTTGCGAAGACGAAAAATAGCTGGTCCTGTCTAATTCAGTGACCGTTTGTTTGCCTGCGTTGATTAAATCTGCATCAATCTCTTCCTCTGTGGGAAAGGGCCCCATACCAAGCATGCCATTCTCCGACTGGAGCGTAATATCATAATCTTCGGGAACATAATTCGATACAAGAGTAGGGATCCCTATTCCCAAATTAACGTAAAAACCATCTTCCAATTCTTGAGCTGCTCTAGCAGCCATCTCATTCCTATCCCAGGGCATAAGTTTAAACCTCCATTAAGCCGCACGTGTTGTACGTTGCTCTATTCTTTTTTCATGATTTGCAGCAAAAATTCTTTGCACATATACGCCTGGTGTGTGAATTTGCATCTTATCTAGAGACCCAACAGGAACTATTTCTTCCACCTCAGCTATCGTTATTTTTCCTGCGGTTGCGCATTCCGGATTGAAATTCATTGCCGTCTTGCGATATGTGAGATTTCCTTGGGCATCACCTTTCCAAGCTTTAACGATAGCCAAATCAGCCCTTAAACCTCGCTCCAGAACGTAGGTCTTACCGTCAAATTCCTTCGTTTCTTTACCTTCCGCTATCTTTGTACCTACTCCAGTAGCCGTATAAAAACCTGGTATACCGGCTCCACCGGCACGGAGGCGTTCAGCAAGGGTTCCTTGGGGATTAAACTCTATTTCAAGTTCCCCCGCCAAATATTGCTGCATAAAAAGATCATTCTCACCAACATACGATGATATCATTTTTTTCACTTGACGATCTTGAAGCAGTAAACCCAGCCCAAAATCGTCTACCCCTGCGTTATTAGACGCTATTGTTAGCTCTTTCACACCGGAGCTTTTGATAGCAGCAATTAAATTTTCTGGAATACCGCAGAGACCAAAACCTCCAGCCGCGATTGTCATTCCATCTTTGAGAACGCCATCCAGGGTCTCGTCTGCGCTTGAGAAAACTTTCTTCATATCTTACTCCAAAAATGATACCTCGAGAGGCTGACAGTAGATAACCATCATTATAAATGTGTGCAAAGAAATTAAAAACCCAAACTTATATCAACTCTTAAAAACGCAACAAAATAATTTTGTTGTAAGATAGCAATATATTTTCTGCTAAATAAACGTTCACCCAAGTTATACCCAACAATCGACTTTATTATTAGATATGCAGCTATACGCCACCGAAAAATCATCATTGTATTGTTTCAATTTTGAATTTTAAATCTAACTTGCATGTCTTTTTTATTTGAAACAATACTGGTAGACTTACCGTTATATACTCAACCTGCTAGATTTTTTGGATTACCTATGCGTATTTTAATTACCGATCGGCATACTTCCGGTGACGAGAAGATTGAACAAAACGCTGTTGGTCCAGATATTGAACTAGAATTTTTCGACCATCATGATGATGTTACCGACGAAGCCTGGGCCCGTGCGGATGGAATTGTTACCTATCGAGGAACAGCCGCCGTAATGGCCGCACTTCCCAAGTTGCAAAAAGCAACCATTGTTGTTAGGGGAGGAGTTGGTTTCGATGGGTTAGATCTGAAAAAACTTGGAGAACGTGGCATAGCCGTTTGTACAGTACCTGATTACGGCACCACAGAAGTCGCGGATCATGCTATAGCACTTATGCTTGCACTGAGAAGAGGCCTTGACCAATACGATATTCTAATGCGGCGGGATCCCCAAAAGCTATGGCGGTATATTGAAAGTCCCTGCATAGATCGACTTCGCGATAAGAACTTTGGAGTGTTTGGCCTAGGGAGAATAGGTCTAGCCGCTGCTAGAAGAGCACAGGGTTTCGATATGAATATTATCTTTTTTGACCCGCATCTCCCAGATGGGGTAGAACTTTCTACCGGCTACAAAAGAGTAAAAACGCCGCAAGAACTTTTCGAAAGTGCCGACACAATAAGTATCCACTGCCCTCACACAGATGAAACTAGAGGGGCAATCAATAAGGATCTTCTGGGACGCATGCGGCCTAAAGCAATTGTTATCAATACTGCACGCGGCCCCATTATAAACTTAGATGACTTGTTTGAATCGTTAAGATCAAATTTGACAACCGGTGCTGCACTAGATGTTCTTCCGATTGAACCTGCGGATACAAGTCATCCCCTACTGAAAGCATACATGAATAACGAGGAATGGTTGCGCGGTCGCTTAATGGTGACACCGCATGCAGCATTTTATAGTCCTCCCGGCCTTCACGACTTACGGTCAAAAGCGGTTGCCACCGTAGCTCAACGCTTACGAGATGGCTCCACTAGAAATTGCCAAAACTTGGAGTTTCTAACAAAATAACAGGTTGAACACTAGACTTGCTCAAGACGCTCAATAGCTAATTTTCTAAGTGTGGATTTTTGTATTTTGGTACCGTTTGGACTTGGCGTTGTTGGAAATTCTGCAATTTCTACAACACAAATTGGAACTTTAAACCCGGCCAGCCCCCGCTTGCAATAAGCGATTATTTCATTTTCGTCTAATTGAGCACCTTCTTCTCGCAGAATAAAAGCCACCGGTTTATTACCTTTTTCTGTTGGAACAGCAACAACCTGCGCGTCATTAATTACCTTGTGCTTACACAAAAAAGTTTCAATTTCCAGGGGATTTACCAAGAAGCCTCCAAGCCTCAACACATCTCCCATTCGCCCCAAATAAGTAAATGAACCGTCACTGCAGGTTGTTCCAAGGTCGCCGGTTTTAAGAAAACCGTCGTCTGTGAACGCTGCTTTTGTCGAAGCCTCATCGCCATAATAACCAACAAAAATATTTGGGCTCCAAACCTCTAATTCTCCCTCCTCTTCATGACCTAAAAGACAACCCGTCTCCGGATCACGCACACGTACTTTTGCCTCTTTATTAACTGGGAACCCGCCGCCCAATGTTTTCAGTTCCAAGGGATCATCTTCATGTCTCAGTGAGAAGAAAGAAAATACCTCGCTCATACCAAATGGTGCAATCAACGGTATTCCTTGTTCGACAGCTGTTGAGGGAAAATCGGCCAGAGCCGAATTAAAAGAGGCATAGGGGCAGTACTTTAAAGCCGGAAATGGACTGGCCTTAGTTTGGCTCAAGGCCTCTCCCTCCTGCAAAAGACGAAAAAACATATCATCGCCTCCCGCGACATGGGTCACTTTAAAGTCCATTAACTGCTTTGCACAGCTCTTAGCTTCAAATATAGGCGGCATCACAAACGGAGCGCCCGCGCTCACTGAACTCAACAGAAATATAAATCCAAAAACACCGCAGAATGGTAACGATTGCAGCACCATCGTGTCGGTTTCTTTCATCTTCAATAATTCCATTACTTCGATGGAATGCCGAGCAACTTGTTGCTGATTATGAAGGACAAATTTAGGAAGGCTAGTGGTTCCGGAAGTGTTGAAAATACAGAACGGAGATTGTGGTTCTCCTAAAGAGGATTTTATGGGCTCCGCTAGCCGCAAGGTTTCATAGGCACGAACGTTAGCATGCGAAATATCTGCCACTTTTTTACCATCGCACTGAATTAACGCAGAGCATTTCGACAACAATTTCGGGTCAACTTCGTTCATAATATCGATGTTATTGGCGCTCCCAATGTTTGAAACAAATGCGATAACCTTTGGCTCAACTCTTCGTATAACATCTTCTATTTCGGCTTTTCGAAACCTAGTGTTCATTGCAACTGCTATCGCTCCAAGATGTCCGCACGCACCTAATAACCCTATGTATGCCTTAATATTGGGAAGCCAAAAACCCACTCTGTCACCCGGACCTACACCAAGTTGCGTCAACCCTTGCGCAATTCTACGCGCCTCAAGTTCAAGGTTACTATAGCTAAATGTTTCATCCGCCCCGTATATTTTTGACTCGCCATAAGAGTTGGCTGCGTGAGTAAATAGTTGCGAAATTGTGTCCAAAGGAGTATCCAAAATTGAGTGTTGCCAAAAACCTTTTTTGGCCTGCAGTTTGACTTAGATGAAAGGTATAATCAAATATAATTCTGCCCGTTTTCGAATGTTTAACGAGATAAAACGACGATTACCCCAGCCACTTACGTTGCCAAGGCGGCAATACAAAAGCGGCCTCGTGAATAGCCGGGCTGTAGTGTTTTCCTAAATATTCAGATGTCGGCTTTTTATAACTAATCGGTTTTAATCCATATAAAAAAAACATAAAATCTGCTCCAGGAAAAAACGGGACATCTGTCCTAAAAATCTCAATTGCAGGAAGTATTTTTGTTTTTCTTATAACAGAAAATAAATTTTCACTATCGCCGCTTTCTTCCTGCAAAAAAAAGCCCTCACTTTGAGTAAGAAAAATACTGTCTGAGTCAACTATGACACCTGATGAACTAACAAGTTTTGAAATATTTTTAACAAAATCAATTGTGAAAACGCTTGCGGAGGGGCCAACCGGTTCTGTTAAGTCTAAGATTATGACATCATATAAAACACCATTATTTTTTTCCTTAACTACAAACTCGCTAGCGTCTTGGACTACCAGGGACACACGTGGATCCTCATAATTTCCCTGAATCCCTAGAAATCTATTTGATACTTCTATGACCTTTTTGTCTATTTCGACCATAGTAACGCTTTTAACAAAATCATGTTTAAGAACTTCTCGCAATATTCCGCCGTCACCTCCTCCTACTATGAGAACGGAGGTATCTGAACGTTGTTGACCAAGAAGTGGTACATGCACGGCCATTTCATGGTAAATAAACTCATCTGCTTGGCATGCTTGAATATATCCATCTAAAGACAGCACCCTACCAAAACGATCGTGGCTGAGAACTTCTATTGTCTGAAAATCACTTTTTTCTCGAAATAAAACCTCCACATCCAAAACAACAGATAGTCCCAGATTATCTGAGCGTTCTCTCCAACTGATGGTTTTTTTCGCCAACGTTAGGTCATTCTATTTCAATAGCAGGTCCAGCAGCCCCGTAGGCCGTGTATCCGCCATCTACTGGTATAATAGCGCCGTTTATATAGGATGCTAATTTTGAGGTTAAAAAAAGAATAACTTCTGCTATTTCGTTGGGAGAGGCCAGCCGGCCCAGCGGCGTGCGCCTCATAAGATTTTTTTCATCTAACTTGCCACTACTTATAAGATCAGCGACCATTGGCGTTAGCACATAACCTGGAGCGACAGCGTTGACTCTAACGCCGCTGATTCCCCATTCTGCAGCGAGTGTTTTAGTTATTCCCGCGACGCCATGTTTAGAGGCGGTGTACGCATTACGCCGAGGTAAACCAACCAGGCCAGCAATCGAGCTTACATTCACGATACATCCATTTCCCCTTTTCAACATATCGGGAGCAACCGCCTGGCTCGCCAAGAAAGTTCCTGTAAGATTAATATCTATGATGCGTTGCCAAGTTTCAACTTCTTGATCAATGGTAGACATTATTACATCGGATACACCGGCAGAATTTATTAATATATCAATGTTACCGAGAGCCTCGCCCGCTGCTTTAATGATTTTATCAACATCGTTTTTATTGGAAATATCACCATCAATAGCAAAGTGCTCGTTTCCTAGTCCTCGGACAGTCTCTTGAATTCCATCCCTATCGATATCCGTGACTGCGACACGAGCACCGCTAGCGGCGAAAGATTTCGCACTCGCCTTTCCTATTCCGCTAGCGCCGCCAGTTATTAGCACATTTCTGCCGGTTAAATCGATGCCTACCATGTTAGATGGAATCAAAAATGGAGGGTGCCTCGTGAGCTTCTACCGCCGGAGGGGTGCTGGCATATTTCTCGACTTCTACGAGCGTAGAATGCGCCGTCGGTCCCTGCGCCAGTTTAGATGTACCTTCATCCCGAGTTAAAACGTTAGGATTACCGTGCCTGCAAAGTAAACTTCCATCATCACCGTGAAGGGGATCGAACCAAGCCCCTGTTGCTAATTGGACCACACCAGGTAAAATATTGGTGGAGAGGTTTACGCCTGCTAAGCAGCTACCTCTTTTATTGTAAACTCTGACAACATCGCCGGTTTGAATTCCTCTTTTTTCAGCATCATCAGGGTGCATTACCATAGGCTCGCGATCTTTTATTTTACTCCCTTTACTGATCCCACCGCTATCTAATTGACTGTGCAAGCGTGTACTTGGTTGATTTGAGATTAAGTGCAATGGAAATTCTTTTGCACTTTCACTTCCTAACCATTCTATGGGCTCCATCCAGACAGGACACCCTTTGCAATCATCATAGCCAAATTTGTCTATAACTTCTGAAAATATCTCTATTTTCCCGGATGGCGTAGATAAAGGGTTTTTCTCAGGGGCCTCTCGAAACTCGCTCAGAAGAATATTAGGTTTGTCTGGTTTGAGAAGTTCAACTGGTCCCATAGCCCAGAAAGCTTCAAAATCTGGAAGTTCAAAGCCTGCCCGTCCCGCCTGCTGTCTTGCTTGATCCCATAAATGTCTTAACCATCCTTCCTCGTCACGCCCTTCGGTGAACTCTTTCCAGCAACCAAGACGAGAAGATAATTCTGTGAAAACATAGTAGTCATTTTTACTTTCACCAATTGGGTCAATAGCTCTATGCATTGGCGAAGCCGTTTGCTCCCATTTGGTTATCATAAGGTCGTTTCGCTCAAGCGCTGTGGTGATTGGAAAAACTATATCGGCATGGCGAGCCGTTGAGGTCCACCAAATTTCGTTAACTATTATACATTCCGGTTTGGTGAACGCCTCTATCAATCTGGAAAGGTCTTGATGGTGGTGAAACGGGTTACCTCCCGCCCAATAAACTAGCTTAATATCGGGATACTTCAACTTCTTCCCATCGTAATCAAAGACCTTATTTGGTGACAGCAACATATCGGCGATACGAGCAACCGGAATGAATTCGGACACTTTATTGACGCCTTGAGAGAGTGCTGGCCATCTATGGTATTTAACGGCGTTCCCTACCCCGTTTTCGCAACCATAGCCAATTCCAAATCCACCTCCAGGCAACCCTATCTGACCCAAGAGCGCAGCCAAAACAACGGTCAACCAAATAGGTTGCTCCCCATGGTCACCACGTTGCAAACTCCATGCGGTCATAATCATCGTTCGACACTCGGCCATCCGATAGGCCAACTCAATGATAGTTTCAGCTGGTACTCCCGTAATCTTGGAGGCCCATAATGGGTTTTTTGGGCAACCGTCTTCTATACCATTGACATAGGGGATAAACTTATCGAGCCCGACAGTGTATTTTTTTATAAAACTCTCGTCATACAAAGACTCATTTAAAAGTACATAAGCAATTGCAAGCATTAATGCTGCATCCGTATTTGGTCGAATGCCAATCCATTCTGGTTCAAAATGTTCGGCTATATCGCTTTTAAGAGGACTTATGTTTATGAATTCTATTCCTGATTCATAACAATTATTCATTTCCTCATGCAACGTATGCCGCCCAACGCCCCCTAAATTCACTTGCGCGTTTTTATGGGGCAACCCACCAAATGCAACAATTAGCTCACACTCCGAAGCTATATCAGGCCAATGAGTGGCTTGATCAAAAATGATCGGTTTCATTTCTGCTACTACATATGGCAAAATCACCTCGGCTGCAGCATGGCTGTAGCTATTCTTATGAGCCACGTAACCGCCAGTAGCATTTAAAAAACGGTGGACCTGGCTCTGCGCATGATGAAATCTTCCAGAACTTGCCCATCCATAAGAACCTCCAAAAATTGACTTATTACCGAAATCATTCCTAACTCTATCGATCTCACCTGCGGCCAAGTCCAAGGCTTTTTCCCACGACACCGCAACAAATGGCTCTTTACCCCGAAGTTTTCTATTCGAGCTCTTACCATTTTCTAGGAAGCCTTTTCTAACCATTGGGCGTCGCACCCGTACTTTATCATCCAACGCTTCAAGAATTCCCTGACCAATAATCGATGGTGATGGGTCTTTTTCATAATCTCGCAGACCAGTTAGTTTACCATTCTCTACCTCGGCATAATAAGTACCCCAATGTGCCGTTGTAGCTATTGGTCGATTTTTATCTCTATCTAATGGCATTTACGTTTCCACCTGAGTAACTTTGCGTTATTATCTTTCGCATGTTTTTTAACACTGAGAAAATACTTTTTCTTTTCAGCAACAAAAACAAGAAATATTGATAGCCGGAGTTGACGAAGAATTATGCCAATGTCATACCAATATTCAAAGTATTTTCATGCTTTTTTGCGTTAAAATTTTAATACTTGTTTGGAGTAATTAAGACATGGCCGAACCATGGACTACAGCGGCACACCGCCTTTTTAAACAACATAATATAAGGACGGTAGGTTATGTACCCGATGCCGGTCTCACAGAATTGATTAAGAGCTGCCATGCCGATAACGATATAAAATCCGTTGTAATGACGACAGAAGAAGAAGGTATTGGCTTATCGTCAGGTGCCTGGCTAGGAGGTGAGAAGGCAGCGGTTTTGATGCAAAGTAGTGGTGTTGGAAATACAGTTAACGCAATTGCATCAATAGTTAGCTCCTGCCAGTTCCCCCTTTTTATGATTGTTACAATGCGAGGACAATATGGGGAGTCGAACCCATGGCAAATGCCGATGGGCCAAGCTGTAGCACCCGTCCTTAAAAGCCTAGGCATGCATGTTTTTGAGGTAGAGACTGACGATGAGGCCGCTGAGGCGATTGAAGCTGGGCTAAAAATGGCATTTGTATCAAACGCCGCCGTGGCTATTCTAATTGGCCAAAAACTGATTGGTGCCAAGTCGTTTATAGCTGATGTGGCAGAGGAGGTAATAAATGTCGACAACTAAGTTAAATCGTGGTGACGTTTTGAATAAGTTAATGGAAGTCCGCGGAAATGCGCTTGCTATCGCAGGACTTGGATCTCCGGTTTGGGACCTCGCCGCATCAGACCATCAACCTGAAAACTTTTATAATTGGGGTGGTATGGGCTGTGCTATATCAATGGGATTAGGCTGTGCTCTAGCTCAACCCAAAAGGCACGTCTGGGTAATTACTGGCGATGGTGAAGCACTTATGGGAGTGGGGTCTTTTGCAACCGTTGCAAACCAAAGACCAGACAACTTAGTAATTATAATTCTTGACAATGAACACTATGGTGAAACAGGCATGCAAAAAACCCATACATCGGGTGGCACAGACCTAGCGGCTATGGCAGCTGGAGCCGGTATCCCAACCACAATGACCGTCCATAATGATGAGGACCTCAATAAGTTAATAAATGCATTAAAAACATCACCGCTACCTCTTGTTGCTAGCATCAAGGTCGAGAATACAAAACCCAAATTAGTTTTACCTTCAAGAGATGGCGTTTACATCAAAACGAGGTTTAGACAAGCTGTATTAGGGTCAACCGCGGCTTTGCATGTAACCTAGGACAGAATATTCCGTAAATGACTAACTCACGACTTGATACGTTTATCGTCGTGGGGTTTTTAATCCTGGTTCAAGGGACCGGGGCCGTGGCAGGTTTTTGGTTGCCGGCGATAGCGCCTGAGGTGGCCAATGACGTAGGGTTAAATGCCTCCTTGATAGCGTATCCCGTTTTAATACTTTATATTTTTGCAATGATATCCAGCCTATTTGCCGGGGGGTTCGTTACGAGATTTGGTGCCTGGAGAACCTCTCAGTTAGCACTTTTTCTGATAGGCATTTCCCATTTAATGTTTATGGGAGGATCTTTATTTTTAATTGGCCTGGGCTCAATGATTCTCGGATGGGCTTACGGCATGATAACCCCACCTGCCTCACATTTGTTATCAAAAGTAGTAACGCAGAAAAATAGAAACCTTATCTTCTCAATTCGATTTACGGGCGTTCCCATTGGCGGGGTGCTTGCCGGTATTTTTGCTCCACAACTCGCCTTAGAGTTTGGATGGCAACAAAGTATGCTATTTTCAGTGGCAGTCGCTGCAGCACTTTGCCTTGCAATGCAACCTTTCCGAAGCCACTGGGACAGCGATAGGTCAAGTAATGTAACCCTACTTCGAAACCCATTAGCCGACCTTAAACTCGTTTGGCGGCTAACCTCGCTGCGATGGGTTGCTTTATATGGTATGTGCATGGGGGCAGTCCAAACTACTTTGACAACATATACCGTTACGATGTTGGTAGAAGATATAGGGTATTCACTTGTTCTAGCTGGATTGGGGTTATCTGTAATTCAGTTTTCAAGTATCTTCGGAAGAGTGACATGGGGATGGGTTGCAGATAAAATTAACAATGGCCGCTTGGCCTTAATGGTCATAGCTTTGATTGCCACGATTTGTGCCGTTATAACAATCACTTTGTCTCCACAATGGCCTCCAATTTTAGTATTTTCACTTTGCTTTGTCTTCGGTATTGCTGGTATGGGGTGGAATGGTGTCTATGCAAGCGAAATTGTAAGGTTGTCGCCTAAAAACGATGTAAGTAAAACCACTGGGGCAAGCTTTTTCATTACTTTTTCAGGTGTTTTTATTGGGCCACTTTTATTCAGCGCCAGCTATTCCATCGTCGGAGCATATAATATCACCTTTTTTCTAACTATTATTATAGCTTTATTGGCAATGCTTTTTATTGTTAAATCTGGAGCTGTGGTTACCCGAACTCCTAAATAAATGACGACATTTTTTCACTTGTTTGCGTTTTCCTTTAAAACAGCTTTTCTGGCAGGAATAGCGTTGACAGCACCGTACCCTTTTACCGAAAGCCCTGCTGCAGTCACAGCATATTCTCCTGCATCAAATGGCGAATATCCTGAGGCTAACCGTGAGAGAAATGCGCCATCAAACGTATCGCCCGCTCCGCTCGTATCAATTGCATTAACTTTTAGTGGAGGTAATAACTCGATTTTGTTTCCATAAGCGACCACTGCTCCCTGATCACCACACTTTAATGCCACAATGTCGGACCCAAATTTGATATAATACTCCACAATATCTCTAATCGATTGTTTTCCACTCAGCAAACGTGCCTCATCAAGGCTAGGGAGAAGTATATCAGCTGTCTTAGCGGTCTCGTGAATCAATTTCCGCGCGCTTTTAAGATCCAAGAGATTTAACCTCAAATTCGTGTCGTACGAAATTTTAACAGCATTTTGCTTTGCAAGATTTATAGCGTACGCGCATGTTTCCGATGCTGTCTTGCTTATAGATTGACTAATTGCTGAAAGATGCAGGAATTTCGATTTCGAGATTATTTCCCCGGGAAAATTTTCTGCCGTCATCGTACTCGCAGCCGACCCTTTTCGGTAATAGGTGAAGTCGCGCGCGTTACCAGCAGGTTCTATAAAATAAATTCCTGTTGGGTTATCAGCAAAAACCGAAACACCAGATACGTCAATATTTTCATTTCTCCAAAAATCTATTGCGAAGCGACCAAAGCGGTCATCTCCGACAGCGGTGATGTAGGCTACTTTGGCACCCTGGCGTGCAGCAGCTATGGCGCAGTTAGATGTATCACCGCCCAAACTTTGGATATAGTAATTTTCTTCGACACTTTTATTAAGACGGGTGAACTCAATCATGGGCTCACCTAGACAACTGATATCTATATCTCCAGACAAAATATCCCTCAACTTTTTTATAAAATCCTAGCTATGATTTGATCAAAATATTTTTATTCAGCTCTAACTTTATCTCCGATGAATTGCTAACATCGCAATCCTAATAACTTTTATCAAGAGGCGTAAAATGGCAAAAACTGATTTGACTGCTGCTGACCTAAATAAATTGACGGAATGGGATACTCCGACTATCTGCAATGGTCTAGAACATATAAGTTCGGAATACCGCGTGAAAAGCTTCACCGTCGAGCAGATGCAGTGTTTTGATCCTTCGTTACCCCCAATTATTGGATATGCCAGAACCGCAATGATACGCTCGATGACACCCCCTGAAGGGAAACCAGAAGACAAAAGAGAGATGAAAGCTCGATACTATGAAACTATCGCAGCGCCGCCTAAGCCTTCTATAAGTGTAATTCAAGACCTTGATCCCAACCCCGGATTTGGCGCTTTTTGGGGAGAACTTAACACTGCTATTCACAAAGGATTGGGATGCTTAGGTGTAGTAACAAACGGCTCATTTAGAGATATGGATGCATGCGCGCCCGACTTTCAACTTTTAGGCGGAAAAATAGTTCCAAGTCACGCATGGGTTCATCTTGTTGCCATTGAGTGCGAAGTCAATATTTTTGGAATGGCTGTAAAACCAAATGATATTATTCATGCCGATCGACACGGAGCAGTCGTAGTCCCAGAAGAGTGTGTGAAAGAATTACCATCTGCAATCGATGTTATGACCCGCAGAGAAGCCGTAATTCTTGAAGTTGCTCGATCTCCTGATTTTAATGTTGAAATATTAAAAAAAGCGATGGCTGAATCTGCTGAAATACATTGAGGATAAAAATGGCTATAAATACGAATAAAAAACGCGTTTTAGTAATTCAACCACTTCATCCAGCTGGTATGAAAATGCTAAGGGCACGAGATGATGTCGAAATAATCGAGTGCGACTCTCTTGATGAAAATGTTATAGCGGAAGCCGCAAAAGACGTTCATGCAATGACGGTTCGAGGTGCAACGATTACCCGCAAAATTATGTCACAAGCTCCGGACCTTATGGTCGTTTCTAGACATGGAGTGGGATACGATGCCGTTGATCTGAATACCTTGAATGAACGGAGGATTCCGCTTTGCATAGCTATTCACTCAAATATGATATCTGTTGCAGAACAAGCAATCGCTCTATTATTAGGGTTAGCAAAAGACATTTTTTACTATGATGAGGTAACGCGGACCGATGATTGGGGACCTCGGTTCCCAACTCGCGCAGTCGATTTAGACGGGAAAAATCTTTTAATTATTGGGTTTGGGCGTATCGGCCGCCAAGTTGCAAAAAGAGCATTGGGTTTTGATCTTAACGTATTTGGGTATGACCCATACGTTGATGATAAAATTTTAAAAGCAGCAAATGTAGAACCAGTAAGTGACTTCAGAAAAGTGCTCGGTGATATGGATGCAGTGGCCATACATTGTATGAAAACTGAAGAGACGACTAATATGTTTTCCGAGACTGAATTTAAAGAAATGAAGCGGGATGCCTTTATCGTAAACTGTGCTCGGGGCGGAATAATAAACGAACAGGCACTATATCAAGCCCTAATAAGTGGAGAAATAAAAGGAGCAGGGCTTGACGTATTGCTTGATGAACCCTCAGCGGCGGATCACCCGCTATTTAGTTTAAAAAACGTTTTACTTAGTCCCCACATAGCGGGCGTTACAGTCGAGTCCACGCAACGAATGGCAACCCAAACAGTCGACAATGTTTTAAGAGTATTTGATGGGAATATTGATCCCGAATGTGTGGTAAACCAAAGTGTATTGAGTTCATCTGGATAGAGTTTGAATTAAGGAGAGAAGCGTAATGATAAATAGACTTAGAGAAACTTGGAACACCGGGAAACCTGCACTAAATGGGTGGCTCGCCATCCCTAGCACCTTTTCTGCGGAAATTATGTCGCACCAAAATTTTGACTCCATTACTATCGATCTACAGCACGGCCTCACCGACTATTCTATAGCTGTTCCAATGATGCAGGCCATGTCAGCGAGTGATGCAACTATGCTCTGCAGAGTGCCTTGGTTGGAAGCGGGCATTATTATGAAATTACTGGACGCTGGAGCGATGGGCATTATTTGCCCCATGATTAACTCACGAGAGGAAGCAGAAGAATTTGTCGGTGCGACCCTTTATTCTCCAAAGGGATATAGAAGCTCAGGCCCGGTTAGAGCTAATATAATTCACTCTGATTATCATAACTCTGCCAATGATCAGATTATCAGCCTAGCAATGATTGAAACGGAGCAAGCAGTTGAAAACGCCGAAGCGATATGCTCCACACCCGGCTTGACTGGCATTTACATCGGGCCAAGCGACCTTGCTATTTCTATGGGCGAAGGACCTGGGCTCGATAGAGGACCTGGCAAGGTCTATGATGCCATTCAGCATGTTTTAACGACAGCAAAAGCGTCAGGTATTCGCGCTGGACTTCACTGTATGGACCCCGAATACATTAAGAAAATGTACAAATGTGGCTTTGACTTCGCATCACTATCAAATGACGTTCGATTGTTGACACAAGTTGTAACATCGCAAATCAATGCAGTTCGATCATAAAAAGGTTTTGTCATGTCATCATTAGTAGAGAATGCCGATGGGTCAGTTACGGTCCAAGCAACCCCTTTAAAAGCTCTCATTTCAGAAACCTTCTTCAAGTTGGGCTGTTCAGATTCGGAGGCAAGTCGAATTGCTGAGAGATTAGCTGGTGCCAACCTCCGCGGGCATGATAGCCACGGCGTAATTAGAGCACCAAGGTACGCGAGTTACATAGAAGAAGGTAGGCAAATCCCCAATGTCACCGTCGATATAAAGATAGAAAATGAAACGCTTGCTGTCATAGATGGTAAATTTGGTTTTGGACAAAGCGTAGGCGAACAAGCGGTAGATATTGGCATAAAAAAAGCTCTCAACAACGGGATTGCCATCACAGCACTACAAAACGCTGGTCATTTGGGGCGAATTGGGGATTGGGCTGAAAGAGCGGCAGAAAAAGGATTAGTGTCTATACACATGGTTAATGTTAGAGGGAGTTTGATTGTTGCTCCATTCGGGGGTATCGACAGGCGCATGAGTACTTCACCATTCTGCGCAGGGATCCCATTAGACAATGGAGATGAACCAATAATACTCGATATGGCAACTTCAGTAGTGGCAGAGGGGAAAGCGCTTGTAGCACTCAAAGGCGGGAAACCTTTACCAGAAGATGCGATAGTATCTGAAGATGGAACAATTACAGGAGACCCCAAACCGCTCTACGGGGACACAAAGCAGGGTATGTTCCCAAACCCAAATAATGGATTAGGTGCGCTGAGAGCCTTTGGAAATCATAAGGGGTCGGGTTTAAATTTTCTTATGGAAATGATGGCAGGGGCCTTGACAGGTTCTGGCTGTGCGGGAACGATTAATGAGCCTCAAAGAAGATTTTGTAATGGCATGTTCTCTATTTATCTATCCCCAGAAGCGTTTGGCCATAGTGACGACTCATTTGTGAGCGAAGTAAGAGCTTACGTGGAGTTTTTAAAAAGCTCACGCCCTACTGAACCAAGTGGCGTGGTTTTGATACCCGGGGAAAAAGAGCGACAAGTGATGGCCGATAGATTGAGAGCTGGTGTTCCTTTAGCAAAAGAAGTTTGGAATGATATTCTAAATGCAGCAAGAGATGCCGGCGTAATGCAAAGTAAAATCGATGACCTTTTAGCTTAGAGCTTTACTTCTTTTGGCTCTTACGCCATCTCCACGGAGCCATAAATTTATACTTCCATACACCCCTATCTTTTAGTCTTGCCTTTTTTTCTACGTCTAAAAAATCCCTACTTTCTTGTGGGTATGCCAAAGCCCAACCAGCTCGAACAATAGCTCCGTTAAGGATTTTGTCTCCCATGTAGCATAATCCTGTAAGCTTACCTTCTAGATCTTTTTCAAAATCAACACACACTAGCTCGTTTTTCCGAACAATTGCCCGCACCGCGTTGCGAGCAAGGACACCGCAGTCTACCGACTGACCATTCTTTTTTTCGCAAGATTGTTCTAATTCAGGAGCATCTATACCCCATAGTCGAACGATAAATTCTTTTCCATCCTCTATATTTTTTATTGATATTGTATCTCCCGATATAATCGTTGCTCTACCTGATACTTCTTCCTGTGAAAAGGTATTACCAGAAGAGAAAACCAAAAAAACCAGCAATGAAATTGTCAAAAATATTCGAGCAACCATTCTCTCACCTAAATTAGCCTCTAATAATTTACAAGATATCTAGCATTTCTTTTTTTAAAGGCGGTTTAAATTCATCGTCGAGCATGTCACAGTCCTTCTTCTCTAGTTCAATGCTCCAAGCAGCTATATTTTCTTCAACATGCTTTATCGAACTGGCCTTTGGGATAGAAATTATTCCCTTTTTGCGAAGTGTCCAAGCAATTGCTATCTGGGCAGGTGAAAGATTAAGCTGTTCAGCAATCAGTCTCAACTTTTCATTGCCGAGTAATCGTCCTTGTTCCAGCGGTGAATATGCCATAACCGAGACAGACTCTTTCTCACACCAAGGTAAAAGATCCCATTCGACACCACGTCGCATTAAATTGTACAAAATTTGGTTTGTTTGACAATCTGTTCCACCGGGGACATTCCAAAGTTTTTCCATATCAGAGGTATCAAAATTACTGACACCCCATGCTTTTATTTTTCCTGTGTTTTTTAACTCATGAAACGCTTCAACCGTATCCCTCAAAGGATGGCGGCCCGGCCAATGTAATAAATATAAGTCTATCGACTCTATACCCAAACGCTGCAGACTATTTTCACAAGCTTTTATTGTGCCATGTCTGCTGGCATTATGAGGTAATACTTTTGAGACGATGAAAACTTCTTCCCGCCTTCCTTTAATAGCTTCGGCAACAACTCTTTCTGCACCGCCGCGGGCGTACATTTCCGCAGTATCTATCAAAGTAGCCCCAAGGTCTAAACCTCGCTTTAAAGCTAGTGCCTCAGCAACGGGATCACCGATCCTCTCTCCCATATGCCATGTCCCCAACCCTAACGATGGAGCGTCACGACCGTTTGGCAGAACGACAGTCGAGCCCATTTTAGAGTTCCTCAATCTTTTTTATCAATTGGGCACCAAACTCTTTAGTTCCCAAGCTACCGCTTAGGTCAATTGTTAAATTATTTGATTGGGAAAATACTCGTTCCATACTGGACCTAATTAATCTCGCAGCCTCTTTCAACGTATTGCTGTCATTGCGTTCAGCCAACCAATCGAACAACATGCCAGTGGATAGCAGGAGTGCCGATGGATTTGCTATATTTTTATCCGCAATATCGGGAGCAGAACCATGACTTGCTTGTGCTACAGCTTTACTATGTCCAGCATTCAGCGACCCACCTAATCCGAGCCCACCCGATAGCTCGTTTGCTAAGTTGGACAATATATCTCCAAACATATTGGACGTCACAACTACATCAAAATTTTCAGGCGTTCTAACAAACAAAGAAGCGGCCGCATCAACATGTATCTCGTCAACTTCGAGGTTAGGATATTCTTTTGCGGCCTCGATACATTCATCTCTGAATAATCCATCAGAAAGTTTTAAAACATTTGACTTCGTTATTACAGTGATCTTCTGTCTTGGCCGTTCCGACGCAATTTTTGCTGCAACTTGTCCGATCCGGCGAGATCCATCCCGAGTTATTTTTCTTACAGCTAAAGCTAGATCGGGCGTCGGCATAAACTCCCCAGAACCGGTGAACATATTCCTATCAGCATAAAAGCCTTCAGTATTTTCACGGACTACAATCATATCCATTGAAGGCACATTAGATTTAATTCCTGCCCAAGATTTAGCAGGACGGATGTTCGCAAATAAATCGAATTTGCGGCGAAAAGCCGCTGAAAGGTTTATACCTCCTTGCTCAGGTGGCGGATACGCTGCGCTATCCGAAGGGCCTAAAATTATTCCATCAGAAGCCTCCGCTTCTTTAGCTACATCAGCAGGGAAAGTTGTCCCATAACTGTCAAGAGCCTTAAACCCTGCATCTTTTTCTTTTAATTCTATCCCTAAATCTAACTTATTATTTAAGCGCTCAATAACATCGGCTACTACTCTAGAAATTTCTGGTCCTATGCCATCGCCAGGAAGAAGTAATAATTTCATCAAACAATCCCGCTACAATTCGAAACATCAAAACATTCACAAAAATAACCCCTATCACTCTTAGAGAGTTTATTGTGCCTTAGCCCATTTACCATTTTCATCTTCCTGCCAATAGGTGGGTTGCACACCTTTTTCCTTGTAAAACATCCATCTTGTTCTAGCCTCAATGACTGCGTTCTCATCATGCCCATCAAAGAGGTCAAAAATGCGCTTATACCCGTTAATTTGCTCAAGCCTAATCCCATCGATTAAAAATAAATAGGACGCATCGTTAGCATTATTGTTTTCACAAGTTATCAAAACCGGTTGTTCTGAAGCAAAACCATCTTTGCTGGTACCATGAGGCAACCATGAATTGGCGTTGTACGTCCAAAGTAAGTCATCTATTTCCTTAACTCTTTCTTCACTTGAGGCAAAAATCACGGCGCGGCCGCCTGCCTCTAGTGTTTTTTCCAAAAGCTTCGGAAGGACATTTTCTAGTGAACGTTTAATAAGATGATAAAAACTTATATCAGTCATATATTTAGAATCGCTTTATGCCTCATAACTTGATTTCACTAACTGATTAAGTGTTCTTACACCCCAGCCGGTACCACCTTTAGGAACTGTAGGACTATCCTTAGACGACCATGCCATTCCAGCTATATCGAAATGGGACCAAGGACAGTTCTCAACGAAACGCTCGAGAAAGCACGCTGCGGTGACACTGCCCGCAAAACGTGGCCCGGCATTCTTCATATCAGCGATATCCGAGTCCATCATTTTGTTGTATTCAACCCCAAGTGGCATTCTCCAGATACCTTCACCAGCGTCTTTTGCCGCACTTTCCATCTCTTTGGCTAGGCCATCATTGTTTGTAAAATACCCACAATTCACTTGACCAAGCGCCACCATCATTGCTCCAGTTAAAGTAGCCAAATCTATCATGAATTTTGGCTTGAACCGTCTATTTGTATACCAAAGAGCATCAGCTAGTACTAAGCGACCTTCAGCATCTGTGTTTATAATCTCTATAGTTTGCCCACTCATAGAGGTGACCACGTCTCCGGGACGTTGAGCGTTTCCATCAGGCATATTTTCTACCAGACCAACAACACCGACTGCATTCGTTTTAGCTTTTCGACCAGCTAATGCCATCATCAAACCAGAAACTGTCGCGGCGCCACCCATATCCCATTTCATGTCCTCCATACCAGATGCAGGTTTCAACGAGATTCCTCCAGTATCAAAACAAACACCCTTGCCAACAAAGGCAATTGGTTTTTCCCCCCGTTTTCCACCATTCCAACGCATTACAACTAATTTACTCTCTCTAGAGGAGCCCTGCCCAACGCCCAGCAGCGCCCCCATGCCTAACTTTGACATTTCCTTCTCGCCCAGCACCTCAACCTTGAGACCTAGTTTCCTTAATGTAGTTAGTTTTTTAGCAAAACTATCTGGATAAAGCACATTAGGTGGTTCAGACACCAAGTCTCGAGCGAAGAAGATGCCATCCGCCACGGCACTAAACTCCGAAAATATTTTTTTAGCTCGTAGATGCTGTTCTACCGCCACGTTAATTCTTTTTAACGTTATATCTTTGCCAAGTTTGTCTTTCGTCTTGTACTTATCAAATTTGTAAGATCTAAGAAGAGCACCATAAGCAAAGTGAGCTGCACGTTTATCAATATTTTTTTTTGCTTTGGAATGATTCTCGAATATTACCGTGACTGTCTTTTCGCCTGATTTTTCAAGAGACGAAAATATACGCCCCCCTGCTTCCTCACTCCAAAGCTCATCGATATTATCACCTGTACCTAAGCCATAAAGCACGATTCGCCTTTCTGGAGTAAATACGCTCAATATTTGATGTGACTTTCCTGAAAAGTTACTGTTCTTAATGGCAGCTGTGATCATTCCACCACTATCCCGATCAGCTTCTTGGGTTTTTGCTAACATCTTACATTCTTCCAAGACACCTAAAACCAAGGCTCCCTGCTTCGGGAAAACAATTTTCGAAAAGCCTATTTGCATTTTTATCTCCTTAACATTTGGCAGCAAAATGGGTAACTGCGCCTAAAGACGATGTCAATCTTACAAGAATATTATCTTAGTATTCTTAGTAGCATGACTTAGTCGTGCGTTTGTGTTTAATTCACTATAGTCTAATTTTTGTGTGGAGCCTACAATTGCAAGTAAATACCTACCTTGCCAAGCAGCTTCTTCTCGCTTTTATGGTAGTGGTCATATCGCTTACTTGTGTCGTTTGGTTAAGCCAATCGCTTCGTTTTATAGACTTAATCGTAAACAGGGGATTACCTCTACCAACTTTCATTTATCTCACCATATTACTTCTACCAACTTGGCTTTCTATAGTTATGCCAATCGCTATTTTTGCTAGTTCACTCTACATCTACAACCGAATGCTGGTAGATAGAGAAATTATCGTCCTCGTAGCCGCGGGGTTGAGCCCATGGCGCCTGTCCTCTCCCGTCGTTCTTGTTTCATTAATAGTTACAATCCTTTGTTATTCTATGACGCTATATTTTATTCCAGTTTCGTATCAAGCTTTTAAAGAGCTTCAATTTAAAATTAGGCACAACTACACAGATATTCTACTTCGCGAAGGAACCTTTAACGCTGTCGGGAAGGATATTACCGTATATATTCGAGAGCGAAACCTGAAAGGGGAGCTATCTGGAATTATTATCAACGATGAAAGAAATTCTCTTGAAAGCATAACAGTTATGGCTGAGAGTGGGGCGCTGTCCGTGACAGAAAAAGGACCACAAGTCTTCATGCGGAATGGTAACAGGCAGTCCAGAAACACTAAAACTGGTCAAGTAGGATTGCTGTATTTTGACAGTTACACCGTCGACCTTAGCGGATTAAATTCTATGTCACAGCGAGCTTGGAAAGATCAAAATGAATATTTTGTGCATGAATTACTTAATCCTAGAAATGAAGCAGAGAATTCTAAAAGATACAAAAAATTTATAGCAGAAGCACATTATAGAATTACATCTCCACTTTTAGCTATAGTGCTCCCAATTCTAGGGCTCGCAGTATTGCTCAAGGGTGAATTCTCGAGACGTGGCCAAACCCTCCGAATCTGCTCTGCTGTGATAGTCGCAGGGTTGGTTGAATGTACGGTATTGGGAAGTAAGTTTTTTGTTGCACAAAATGCAATGCTTATCCCCATCATGTATGGAACCGTCGCTGCACCTCTAGCTATAGCCTTCGTATCGCTGATCTCGTATCCATCAAATTTCAAGTTTAGACCTAAGAGAGATTTTTAAATGTCTTTTCCTACAAACGCATAAAGGCTACCAATTTGTTTTTTTCACCAACCTTATTTTATTATTTTGCGAGACATTTTATCTTGTACGTTCTCAGCATTTTTTTAATTATTATGGCGGTTATCTATCTTTTAGATGTAGTGGAATTTTTGCGTAGAGGCGCCTCCAAGGACAGCATTTCATTAGGTTTAATTCTCGAAATGGCTATCCTCAAAGCACCTAGCATAGGGCATAAAATACTTCCGTTTGCAGTTCTCTTCGGGAGCATGATGGCTTTCACAAAAATTGTAAAAAGCAGAGAGCTAGTTGCCACACATGCGGCTGGCTTTACGATCTGGCAGATTATAATCCCCTCGATATGTGTGGTTTTAATAATTGGTACATTCTGGATATTAGTCATAAATCCAGTTTCTTCTGTTCTAACAGCTAAGTTTGAAACCCTAGAAAATAGCGTTTTGAGAAATCAAAACAGCGCGCTGAGCCTTTCTCCTGGAGGCTTGTGGATACGAGAACAAAATGCCAATGGGCACTCTGTACTGCATGCGAGAGCAATTTCTGACGACGGAGAGATGCTCTCGAATATAACGATCTTTATCTTCGAGAGCGAAAATTCATTTAGTGCCAGAGTTGATGCTAAGCATGCGACACTTAAGGCTGGTTTCTGGGAATTAAAAGACATCGTCGTTATAACCGATGACGGTGTACCCCGAAAAGAACCTTATTCTAGACATCTGACACAACTTACAAAAGAAAACCTTCAAGATAGTTTTGCCTCGCCACATGCAATGTCTTTTTGGGAACTGCCCGAGTTCATAGGCGTATTGGAAAAAGCAGGCTTTTCTGCTGTGCGACACCGCCTTCATTGGCATTCCCTTCTAGCTTCGCCTTTACTTTTGTGCGCAATGGTTTTAATCGCAGCGACATTTTCCCTAAGGGCTTCCGCGCGAATTAGTTCAAGAAAATGGATGCTGGGCGGCCTGTTTTTTGGTTTCTTTTTATATTTTATGACCGATCTGGTTTTTGCACTTGGTTTATCAGGCCGGATTCCAGAGGTATTTGCTGCCTGGACCCCCGTGATGGTTACAACACTCATCGGGATAACCAGCTTGCTATACTTGGAAGATGCTTAAGTTATGGGATTAAAACAGCACCGACAAGCCATATGGCATATTTTGGTTCGAGTGATCTTTCTATGTCCGTTCTTGCTCACCCCAAAAAACCAACCTGTATTCGCGGACAGCCCGAATGACCGGCCAACGCTCCTGCAAGCGATGGAAATAACTTATTCAAAAGAAAAAGATGTCATAAAAGCGTTTGGAAATGTTGAGTTATCACAAGGTTCGAGGATTCTTTTAGCTGACAGGGTAATTTATAGGCAAAAAAAAGATGAAGTAACTGCTGAGGGTAACGTGATCTTATTAGAACCAGATGGCAATGTCCTTTTTTCGACTAAAGTATTTTTATCAAACGAATTCAAAAATGGCCTCATTAAAGACTTTAAATTGTTAATGAATGACGGGTCGCGATTTGCTGCCAATTCCGCGACACGAATTGATGGCAGCCGAAATGTAATGAAGGAGGCTATTTTTTCTCCTTGCCATCCCTGCAAAGAAGATCCTAGCAAACCCCTCGTTTGGAAGATTAAGGCCGAACAAGTTACCCATGATGACGCCACAAAAAACATAGAATATGAGAGCGCTCTCTTGGAGATATTCGACTTCCCAGTGTTTTACATGCCCTACTTTACTCACCCAGATCCTTCGGTTGAACGCAGATCAGGGTTTTTGATCCCTACTCTTGGGCATTCGGACGAAAAAGGGCTAATATATGGACAGCCTTATTTTCGAGTAATAGACGAAGCACGTGATATTAAATTAGAGCCTACTATCTACACCCGTAAAGGTATGATTTTAAAAACGCACTATAGGCATGCTTTAGAGCGTGGGGATATAGATTTGAAAACCACAACTGGCGTTATCAGTAATACCTCGGACAAAACCGACTTTAGTAATGTTGCGCTAAAGGGCAGCATTGATTTAGAAGCTAAGTTTGCGATCGACGACACTTGGCGTACTAGTTTTGATCTAGAACAAACTAGCAATAAAAACTATCAGAGAAAATTCGATTTAGAGACAAAGGAAGTGCTTACAAGCAGGGCTCTTTTGGAGGGATTCCGATCACGCAATTACACTTCTCTAAGCCTTTATAAATTCCAAGGACTACGAGTTACTGATGACCGGAGAGAGCAACCTTTTGTTTTCCCAACGCTAAATTATAATTTCACAGGTCAACCTTATACCTATGGCATTCGTCCTGAGATAGATCTCGCAATAAGTTCCATAACGCGAGAAATTGGAACAGACAGTCGAAAACTTTCCTTAAAAAACGGTTTACAAATGCCGTTTTATAGCGATTTCGGGGAAATCTACACTTTCCATTCCTCACTGCAAACAGACCTATTTTTTTCGAATAATATGAACGGTGATCTAGACGTTAAATCAAACATCGACACCACCGAGTTTAGGATTATTCCTCAGTTTGGTGTTAATTGGCGGTACCCTTTTGTACGGGAACGAATGGGCCACGTACAAATCATAGAACCAATCATTAATTTCGTTTTAGGGCCTGATTCTCAAAACTCTTCAAAAATTGCGAATGAAGACAGCCAGGCGTTTGAGTTTGACGACACCAATATTTTTGATCTCAATCGATATGCCGGAACAGATCGCATCACGGGTGGCTCTCGAATCGATTTTGGAATTAGAACATCGATAACAAACAATGGATCCCAGCAATCCGAACTATTGCTGGCACAAAGCTATCGGTTTGCGGGAGGTTCCTCTTTCAGTGAATCTTCCGGATTAGAGCACAAAAAGTCGGATTACGTTGGAAGATTCACTTACTTGCCTAATGACTCTTTTAGTGTCAACTATCGCTTCAGACTAGATAGACAAAATTTAAGCCCTAATAGAGTTGAATTAGGACTTAATCTATCTCACCAACAACACATCATGGGCCTGGACTATATTCTTATAGACGAGCAAAGTGAGACTGAGAAATTTGGCAATCGCGAGCAAATAGATCTTAAAATTAATTCTCAACTGCTAGAGAACTGGACCTCGAGTTTGCAGCTTGTGCAAGATTTGACCGATAATTCCAACAGGACAATAAAAGCCTCAATTGGAGTTACCTACACCGATGAATGCTTTACAATAGGCATTCAATATCAACGCGAAGATATGAGTGGCGAGGAGTTGCAACCTGAAGATCAAGTGTTACTGCTTATTAATTTTAGAGACTTGGGATCACTTTAGAGATATTAAGTTTCCAGTTATTAACTTTTTATCTCAGTGCGCGTATTTAGAAATTTGAAAAGTGTATATATTGATGAAGATAAATACATATGTTCCAATAAATAAATTGCTACGTTATTTAATTTTTACAGCAGTAATGCTAACGCACCATAACGGCATTGCAGAAGACAAAACAAAACGGGGCTATCTGTCTAGAGTAAATATAGCCGCAGTGGTGAATAATAAAATAATTACAACACGCGATATTAGTGATCGAATAGAATTTATACGCTTCATGTCTAGGGTCAAACCAAACGTAATGAGAAGTGAAAAATTTAAAAGAAAAGTATTAGAACAGCTTATTGACGAAGAGTTACAGAGGCAGGAAATTAAAAGGTTACAAATTGAAATTACCTCAAAGGAATTAAATTCGGCAACAAATATTATGGAGAGACAGCTAAAAATCTCGAAAGGATATTTATCAAAGTTTTTATCTGAAAATAAATTGAGCAAGCTGGATGCGATTACACAAATCGAAACTAATTTAGGATGGACTAAAGCTGTTCAAATCCGTTACAGAAATCAGTTAAAAATAAGTGACAACGAAATTAGCGAGATCCAAAACAAAATCAAAGGAACCATCGGTAAAACTCAACTTTTTTTGTCGGAAATAGTTGTGGAGAATAGTATGGTGAAAGGCCAAGAAAACGCCAAAAGACTGATAGATGAAATTTATACTAGAATAAAAGGGGGCGAGAACTTTTCGACCCTTGCACGCCGCTTTTCTAATGCACAAAGCGCAGAATCTAATGGCAAAGTAGGATGGACAAAACTCGACCAGTTAGAGCCTTTCCTAATAACCGCATTAAAGTCAGTGAAGAATAACGGTATAACAAAACCAGTTAAAACAGGATCTGGATATATCTTATTGAAAGTCGAGGCTCGAAAAAAAGTAACCGAATTCGACCCTTTGAAAACGCGTGTTAGGCTTTTGCAAATTCTTTACGTTTCCAACCCGAACGATACAAAAGAACAAATCAAATTTCAATTATCGCAATTTAGGAAAGGATTAGAAAACATAAACTCATGCTCTAAATTTTCAGACCTATCAAAAAAGATTCCGAATAGCGAGCTTCAGGACTTAGGTGAGTTTTTTATGGGTGAATTATCCGCAGAGCTTAGAGAAATAGTGCAGAAATTAGAAATTGGGATCCCTTCCGAACCTCTAAAAACTAGTAATGGCATAGCAATTATAAACGTGTGCAAAAGATTTTTGCCGAAAAGTATAATTCCTAGCCGTGAAGCGGTGACTTTAAAACTTCAAGGAGAAAAACTGGAAAAGCTAGCAAAAAAATATCTTTACGATCTTCGGCAGAATGCCTTTATTGAAATTAATTTTTGAAGATATTTCTGGTTTTATAAAAAATATAAAGGGCCCACAATGCTAGAAAAACCGATAGCAATTACCCCAGGAGAACCAGCAGGAGTCGGCACCGAAATAACAGTTAAGGCCTGGAAAGATAAGTCTTGTCCCCCTTTCTTTCTAATTGATGATGCAGAAAGAGTTGCCATCCGTGCAAAGGAAGCAAGCCTAGAGGTGCCTATTAAAATAGTTAGTTCACCAGAACAAAGTCTGGAATGTTTTATTGATGCCCTTCCAATACTACCGCACAAATTTCCAGTTCACTGCAAACCTGGCAAGCCAGAGGAGGAAAATGCGTCCGCTGTTATAGAAGCGATAGAAATAGCCGTCCGTTATGCTAAATCAGGCATTGTTAGTGCCCTTGTCACTAACCCAATCCAGAAAGAAATACTCACAAAAGAAAACTTTCAATATCCTGGCCATACCGAGTTTTTGGCGGCTTTGTGCGGAACCGACGTAACACCAGTTATGCTTATAGCATCAGATGAACTACTCGTCGTACCCGTCACTATACACGAACCCCTAGGTAAGGTGCCTAAACTTTTGAATGAAAGCCTTCTTCAACGAACCATTTTAACAACAAATTCTGCTCTAAAAACTGATTTCTCAATAACTCGCCCGCGTTTGTGTATCTCTGGCTTAAACCCTCATGCTGGAGAAAATGGTACGATAGGGTTAGAAGAGGAAAAAATCATTAAACCTGCTATAGAGTTCTTAAAAAATCAAGGTCTTCGGATTGATGGGCCAGTTTCTGCGGATAGCATGTTTACCAAGGATGCTAGAATGCATTACGATATTGCAATCTGCATGTATCATGATCAAGCTCTGATACCTATTAAGACTTTAGATTTCTGGAATAGCGTTAACGTGACGATTGGGCTTCCTATTGTTCGTACGTCTCCGGACCATGGTACGGCTCTCAATCTCGCTGGGTCAGGTCATGCAGACGCCAGAAGTATGGTCACAGCCATAAAACTTGCTCATAAAATTTACAACAATAGATTGGCCAGTAAAGGTTTTGGCTGATCATATGAGTGAACTTAGTCAGAAAATTCTTGGCATGCAACCGCTTAACACAGCTATCAAAGAACACCAGCTTTCCCCGCGCCGTTCTCTTGGTCAAAACTTCATATTTGACATAAACCTTACCCGCAGAATCGCGCGTTCAGCAAAACCTTTAGATACAGGCACCATTATAGAAATTGGAGCTGGGCCTGGGGGATTAACGCGAGCTCTTTTAATAGAAGGGGCTTCTCAAGTAATAGCAATAGAGAGAGACAAAAGGGCCATAAAAATTTTAAGGGAACTTGAAAAAATAGCCAAACCACGATTGAAAGTCATTTGCGCTGATGCTTTGGAATTATCATTAGTCGAACTGGGTGAAGCGCCGATAAAAATCGTTGCAAATCTTCCTTTTAATATAGCAACTAGATTAATTTTCAAAATGTTAGAAAGTACTCCGCCTCTTTCAGCGATAACCATAATGATTCAAAAAGAAGTGGCCAACCGGCTGTGTGCGCAACCCGGCAGCTCTGCATATGGTAGACTTACCTTAATGATAAATTTGCTTGCTCAGACGGATTTTTTATTCGATGTTCCTGCTAATGCATTTATACCTAGACCAAAAGTCGTCAGTTCGATGGTGCAAGTATTGCCGCGAAAGAAACCTTTATTCAAAACTAATAAACATGCACTACAAAAGGTGCTCACAACCGCTTTTAATCAACGAAGAAAAATGTTGCGCAGTAGCTTTAAAGGGCTTGGAGGTAGCGAACTTCTCGAAAAAGCTGGCATAAATCCTGAGGAGCGACCAGAAAATCTTACACTGAAAGATTTTTGCACATTGACCGATCTGATAGAGTCCAACCGTCTCTAACGTCCATCACGCAATTGTTTGACAAAATGTATGAGGCCTATTTGTCGACCTCTTTTAAGTCTCTCTGCATGTAAAATCGACCTAACACTCTTAACACTTTCAGAGAGATCTGAATTAATAATTATGTAATCATATTCTGGGTAATGACTTATCTCATCCATTGCCTTCGCCATCCTTTTATCTACAACATGCGCAGGGTCCTGAGCCCGTTTTTTTAGTCGATGCTCTAGCTCTCTAGTGGAAGGCGGCAAAATAAATACTCTCACTAGGTCTGCTTCTAAATGTTCTCCCAATTGTTGGGTCCCCTGCCAATCAATATCGAAAAGGACATCCTGACCCTTATCAAGGAAATCCTCTACTTGATCTCTCGGTGTACCATAATAGTAGTCAAAGACTTTCGCATATTCCAACAACGCTTTCATTTTTATAAGTTTGTCAAATTGGGCACCATCTATAAAACTGTAATCTACGCCGTGTACTTCACCAGGTCTGCGAGGCCGAGTAGTCGCAGATATTGACATTTTTAAATTTTCTTCGAGCGACAATAATTCCCTACAGATACTTGTCTTACCAGCACCTGACGGCGATGAAAGTACCAACATGAGGCCGCGACGATTTATTTCCGCCATTTTTGTTTTTGTTCCTACCACGAAAATCCAGTTATATTCAGTCTTTAGCAGATTGCGATAAAAAAAACCGGTTTAATTTCTATAACCCACCTATTTCCCTATTCAAACACTAGGACAAGTACGCTCGCAAAAAGATTATAATAATGCCCTACAACTAGCACGCATAAAGGGGGCGGGCACCAGATATCCCATTAAAAACTGTGAATCTGAAAGAAGCTATAAGCTACGCTAAAAATATTTCCCCCCAACAGTTTGCGACTTTTCTTGAGTTTTAACGCCTTTCTATTTTTCTAAACGACTTAAAGTCTATCGCGAATCTTTCGCCATTTTGCAACATTTTGATTGTGTTCTTTTAAAGTTTTTGAAAAAAAATGTCCTCCAGACCCATTAGCAACAAAATAAAAAAAATCGGTACTAGCAGGTGATAAGGCCGCGATGATAGAGGCTTTTCCGGGATTACATATTGGCGTTGGCGGCAGACCATATATTTTATAGGTGTTATGTTTAGTCTCCCGATTAAGATCTTTGTGCGTAAGGCGCTTTTTACCTGCAAATGCTTCAACGCCATATCTTACAGTGGGATCAGATTGTAACTTCATTTTCTTATTTAATCTATTAACAAAAACACTGGCTATGGTGTCTCGTTCGCTATCCATACCTGCTTCTTTTTCGATAATAGATGCTAACGTTATTACATCCTCTTTTGATTTTAAGGGTAAATTTATTCGGCGTCTTTCCGATTCTTTTTTTACAAAAAGTGCCATTTCTTTTTGCATTCTTAAGAGGATACCATTTCTCGTATCACCAAACTTGTAATTGTAAGTCTCAGGTAGAAGTGTACCCTCTGGTACTTTTACAGAGACCTGCCCGATCAAACCCTCCGTCTGGTCCAATTTCTTAATCACCTCGAGAGAAGTTAGTCCTTCTGGTATAGTTATCTGTCTGAGTATAATGCTACCACTGGATAACTTTTCAAGCACTGAATTCGGACTCGACTGCGCCTCAAAAAAATATTCTCCAGCGTGCAAACTTTTGCTTTCGCCCAATAATTTAGCGGCCAGCTTAAAGGCAAAAGGTTGATTTAGGACTCCTCTTTGGGTTAAAATTCTACTTATCTGTGATAGCCCTATTCCGCTTGGAATGACGACTCTCACATTTGATTTCAACGGCCCTGGTGAAAAGTGCGTGTTCAGGCCCCAGCTCGCAAACGACAAGATAACGGCTATAAACACAGAAAACCCAAACAGTGATAACCTCACAGTTTAAAGCCTTCTCTATTATAATTTCTTAAACACTAACGAAGCGTTAGTGCCACCAAACCCAAACGAATTAGATAAAACGGCATCCGTTTTCGTCTCTTGTGCAGTGTGGGGAACCAAATTTATGTCCTGACAACCTTCCGATGGATTACTCAAATTCAAGGTTGGAGGAACTATATTATCTCGCATAGCAAGCAGAGAGAAAATTGCTTCGACACTTCCGGCGGCCCCAAGCAAGTGTCCTATAGAGGATTTAGTAGAGGACATAGAAACCCCGCGAATATCCCTTCCGAAGAGTTTGCGCACAGCATTCAACTCTATCATATCCCCAAGCGGAGTAGAAGTTCCATGAGCGTTTATATAATCAATATCGGCACAAGCAAGGTTCGAACGCTCCAAGGCATTCTTCATAGCTCGGTACGCCCCGTCGCCATTTTCTGCAGGAGCAGTTATATGATGCGCATCACCAGATAGACCATATCCCACTAGTTCGCCATAAATTTGAGCCCCTCTTCTCTTTGCATGCTCCAACTCCTCAACAACGACAATGCCTGCACCCTCTCCCATAACAAAACCATCTCTATCTTTGTCCCACGGTCGAGATGCCTCGGTTGGTGTCTCATTAAAGTTGGTAGACAAAGCTCTTGCCGCAGCGAAACCCGCAAAACCAAGCCGATTTACGGCCGCTTCAGCACCCCCCGCAACCATAACGTCAGCATCTCCCAACATCACTAACCGGGCGGCGTCTCCAATTGCATGTGCACCGGTTGAACATGCTGTAACCACAGAATGATTGGGTCCTTTAAATCCAAATTTTATTGAGACATGTCCTGACACTAAATTAATGAGAGCGGCCGGAATAAAAAAGGGTGAAATTCTCCGTGGGCCAGCCTCCTTTAGCTTAATGCTATTATCGTAAATCTGCTGTAGGCCGCCAATTCCAGACCCAATAATAACACCGGTTTTATTTTGCTCTTCCTCGGTATTAGGTGCCCACCCAGAATCATTAACAGCCTGGGTCGCAGCAACGAGACCTAGAAGGATAAACCTATCTATTTTTCGCTGTTCCTTGGGTTCTAACCAATCGTCTGGTCGGAATGATTCTTGGTCATCTTCGCTTTGGCTTATCGTACCCGCTATTTTTGCTGGCAGGTCCGCTACATCAAAGTTTTGAATCGGTTTTATACCCGAATCGCCTCGCAAGAGGTTGTCCCAAGACGCCTCAGCGTTGGCACCCAGCGGGGTAATTAAGCCGACACCTGTGATAACTACACGCCTCAAAGTTCGCACCTTAAAATGTATTATATAGACAAGGGCAACTTCTTCGTTTCTTCAAACGTTAGGAAGCCTCTTCGATAAATGTTATTGCGTCCTTGACTGTCACAATTTTTTCGGCAGCATCATCCGGTATTTCAACACCAAATTCCTCTTCAAATGCCATCACTAGCTCTACATTATCAAGGCTATCTGCCCCTAAATCATCTATAAAACTAGCCGTATCTGAAACCTTATCTGCTTCCACACCTAAGTGCTCAACAACAATAGCCCTTACTTTTTCGGCAACATCACTCATTACAAAAATCCTCGGTTTACCAATTAAAAGATAAATCAGAATAAATCATCTGACCATTTTTATAGTTTTTGCAGAACTATTTCTACCTCTCCAATACGCCAAACAATGTTTGCATCGGCGGAATAGCATATTTATCGGTAATATTCTAGATCCTTAATGGTATATCACAATATTTGTACAAGCGTATAGTTTTAAGACCATTAAGGCATAGCCATCCCACCATTAACATTTAACGTGGTACCAGTTACATAACTGGCCTCTGAGGACGCCAAATAAACAGCTGCAGAAGCTACGTCTTCAGCCTTTCCCAGACGCCCTATGGGAACATTCGCTAGCAATCGAGTTACTTGCTCCTCAGAAAGATCTTCTGTCATAGGTGTTATTATAAACCCCGGCGCTATGCTATTTACTGTTATTCCACGGCTTGCCACCTCAAGGGCCAGAGCTTTTGAAAAACCAATCATACCTGCTTTTGCTGCTGCATAATTTGTTTGACCGGCGTTTCCTGTTATCCCTACAACAGACGAAATGCCTATTACCCTGCCCCACTTTCTTTTCATCATGCCACGAATAATTTTCCGCGTGAGGTGAAATCCTGCGATCAAATTTAAATTTATTACATCCATAAGATCTTTATCACTCAGTCTAACAAGTAGGTTATCTCGCGTGATACCTGCGTTGTTAACGAGTATATCGACTCCGTTATCGCTGATCTTCTCCGCCTCTTCTGCCAGATGACTGATGCTGGTGGTTTCAGCTAGATCACCCTGTAAAACGTGAACTCTGTTGCCGAGTTCCGCAGCTAGTTTTTCCAATTCGCTCGATCTTGTTCCATTGATAATCAATTCTGCTCCCTGATGATGGAGTGCTCTCGCCACAGCACTGCCAATTCCCCCTGAGGCGCCGGTTACAAGTGCTGACTTTCCTTTTAAATTAAAAACCATCTTTTCACCCAATCATCTTAATTCTTTTAAAACTTTTTCAATGGCGTCGGGACTTTCAACAGAAATAGATTGCACGTCTTTATCTATCCTCTTATTCAAGCCAGTTAGTACCTTACCAGCCCCTAGCTCAACAAACGATGTAATTCCATTTTCGATCATCCATTCTACAGACTCCCTCCATCTTACCATACTCGTAACCTGCTGGACTAAAGACCCGCGAATATCGTCTGGATCACCCGAAATTTTAGTCGCATTAACGTTGGTTACGACCGGCACTTTAGGCGGAAGAATTTTTATGTTTCTGAGGGCTTCAAGCATTTTCTCTGCTGCCGGTTTCATCAAACTACAGTGAAAAGGCGCACTTACCGGTAACAAGACTGCACGCCTTATTCCCTTTGCCTTTGCTATCTCTATCGATTGCTCCACTGTTTTAAGATCACCACTTAAAACTATCTGGCCGGGCGCATTGTCATTTGCAATATCACACACTCCTTTTTCAGAGGCTAAAATGGCTATTTCTTTTGCCACGTCTAATTCTGCGCCTAAAAGCGCGGCCATACCACCGGTGCCAACTGGTACAGCGTTTTGCATAGACTCCCCTCTAACTCTCAATAATTTAGCAGCATTAGCAAGACTAAAAGAACCTGCCGCCGTTAAAGCTGAATATTCACCCAAGGAGTGTCCCGCCAAAAAACTAACCATGTTTTCTATATTTTGGTTGCTTATATTTTCAATAACACGCAATACAGCCAGACTTACAGCCATCAAGGCTGGCTGAGCGTTACTTGTTAATCTCAATTCAGATTCGGGACCTTCTTTTATGATTTTAAACAAGTCTTGCCCAAGCGCTTCGTCAACTTCATCGAAAACCTCTTTTGCCGCTTTATATTTATCAGCTAACGCAACGCCCATACCTACGTATTGCGAACCTTGGCCCGGAAAAATTATTGCAGAACACGGTTTATTCAAGATCATTTTTTTTGTTCCATTTTTGATATCAACGGTATTTGGTGTATCTGAAGACTACATGAACTATCTCCGTTTCACGCAATCCAAAATGACTAGTATTAAAGCTTGGTTTGCATCGTAAGGAAATAGGGTTCTTGCACAATACAATAAAATCTGTATATTCCGCTGTCGTCGGGCCGATTCCACGCCACGGTATGACTTTTTCGTGATCGGCAACTCCTTGCTGTTGAGAGACGGCTAAGGGCCTTATACTAGTGTCCATATATCCATAAGGAGAAAAACATGGCTATCTATGAGTGCGTATTCATCGCACGACAAGAACTAACGGCGGCTCAAACAGAGCAGCTCTCCAAAGACCTCACAAAAATAGTCTCGGCTAACGGCGGAGAAATCAAAAACCAGGAGTATTGGGGCTTAAGAAACCTTGCATACAAAATTCGAAAAAACCGCAAGGGCCACTATACCATGTTTCATATTGAAGCGCCCTCAAGCACGATAGAAGAGTTAGAGAGAAACATGCGCTTAAATGAAGACATATTAAGATACTTGACAGTGAAAATTGATACGCTACCTGAGGGGCCCTCTGTGATGATGACTGCTCGACCAGATCGGCCCAGACGCACAGACCGGTATGAAGACAACGTGTCTGCTAAAGATTCATTCAGCGGCAATCCTTAAACTATTGGGATAGCGTATACCGAGAGCACCTAATCTAATCAAATACAAAACTCATTTTTTGGAATTATTATTATGACCACTCTATCCATTTCTCGCCCAGCAGTACGGCGTCCCCTTACCAAACGAAAAAAATCGTGCCCATTTGCCGGTAAAAACGCGCCCAGCATTGACTACAAAGACGTCAAGCTACTGCAAAGATTTATTTCGGAACGGGGCAAAATTGTACCAAGTAGAATTACTGCGGTGTCTGCAAAAAAACAACGCGAGCTCTCTCAAGCAATTAAACGCGCACGGTTTTTAGCACTACTACCTTATCTGTTAACTTAGACAGTCAGCATTCTGCGTATAACTTATCGGTTTGGTCTAGAATGAAGAAGCCAGGAATTCTTGAAGGAGCTGCACTACTGACCACCATATTTTTTTTTGGTGCAATGGAGAGCGGTTCGTTTTTTGCGTTTCTCTTTTTGTATTTAGCCCCCCTACCACTTTTCATTTTGGGTTTGAAAAAAGATAACCAATGGTGCGGGTTAATTGGTGCGGTTGCAGCGCTGTCACTTTTTTTCATTACTACGCCGCAAATATCGATTATGTTCTTGGTAGCCATCGCAGCTCCAACAACATTTTTTTGCAGAAAAGCTACTTCATGGACGGGCCCTTCACAGGAAGGGTGGTATTCTCTCAGCAACCTTGCTGTCTTTTTAATCGTGCCTCCAATATTTTTTTTCGTTTTATTGACTGCATATTATTGGCTTTACGGGCAAGGCTTAAGCCCTTTGATAGTCGAAAAAACAAACGAAATATTCGACCTCTATATTACTGCCTTAAAAGGTCAAGGGCAGAATATAAACCCCTTGCTTTCTCAACAACTAGACGGCGTTAAAAAATCTTTTTCCGATACAGCCCCAGCTCTTATTTCAATTTTTTGGATGTCGTTAATAGTATTAAATGGTCTAATAGCACAATTTATTCTTAAAAAATCAAAACGGAATCAAAGACCATTGTTCGCGATCAGTGACGTCCAAATTCCTAGGACCTTTGCCGTAATATTTCTCTCAAGTCTAGCACTAGCCAGTTTTTCAAACGGCGAACTGGGATATCTAGCTACAAACCTCACAGCAATACTAGCTTTTCCCGTTATGTTAGCTGGACTTGGCGTTGTACATATATTTGCTAACAAAACCAATTATAGTGGTAGCATTTTGTTCATTCTCTATCTTATTATTACATTTAGCAGATGGGCAGCTGTTCTAGTAGTTTTCGTGGGGATTGCAGATCATTTTTTGAAATTAAGGAATAAGGTGGAGGCAAATAACCTTCAGTAATTAACACGCAAAGATAATTTCAACCTTTATTTGAAAATACTTTTTTAAGAGGAGCACATCGTGGAAGTAATATTGTTAGAAAGAATTGAAAAGCTTGGCCAAATGGGCGATGTCGTAAATGTAAAAACTGGCTTCGCACGAAATTATTTGCTACCGCAAAATAAAGCTCTTCGAAAAACAAAACAAAATTTAAGCCGCTTTGAGTCCCAACGAGTTCAACTAGAGGCAGATAATTTAACTAGAAAAAATGAAGCCGAGAAAATCGCGGGAAAACTGGAAAATATGAACATTACCATTATACGCGCGGCAGGCGAAACCGGCCAGCTCTACGGATCTGTAACGAGCAGAGATATAGCCGAAAATGTAACTAAAGCGGGTATATCGATAAACAAAAATCAAGTTATCTTAAATAGAGCTCTGAAAGTTTTAGGCCTTGAACCAATTCGCATATCTTTACACCCTGAAGTTTCAGTCGAAGTTACTGCGAACATTGCGCGCAATAAAGAAGAAGCAGAACAACAGTTATCTCAAGGATATGCCGTGAGTGCGGTCCCTGTTGAAGAGGAACGGCAAACAGAAAAAGCTAGAACCCCTTCGACTGATAATACAGATAGCCCCGATGAGGCCAACTTTGCAGCTAGTAAAGACGAGGTAAAAGAGGACTAAAATCTCTCTTTTTTTAAAAGAAAAATTATCCCCGTCTTTAACGTTTTCCACAGGTTGTTTTTGCCTAATTTCTGTTAGGATGTTAACTAGCTGTTAATCTTTTTTGAATGATGCGATGTAACTTTTCTGATATATTTCGCCTATGTCAAACGTAGATGTAACAACTTTCTCGACTCCTATCGCCCAAGCTGAAGTGCGAGAGCAGCCACATAATATAGAAGCAGAGCAGGGGCTTCTTGGGGCAATATTGATTAACAATAGAGCTTATGAAAAAGTTAGCGACTTTTTACAGTCAGAGCATTTTTCAGATCAAATCCATGGAAGAATCTTTGACGCCTGCGGCAAGTTAATAGAGCGCGGCCAAATTGCTAATCCTGTTACCCTAAAACCAATATTTGATAATGAAGAGGCACTTAAAGAGGCGGGAGGTGCTAATTACCTAGTGCAACTTGCTGCTTCTGTTGTGACTGTAGTTAACGCTGAAGATTATGGAAAATCGATAAAAGACAGTTTTTTAAGACGCGAATTAATCGAGATAGGGGAAGAGGTAGTTAATAGCGCTTACAGTTACGATCTTGATCAAACAGCGATAAATCAGATTGAATTAGCCGAATCCCAACTTTTTTCTCTGGCCGAAAATGATACCGCAGAAGGAGGATTAAGAAATTTCTCAGAGGCGCTGTTAGAGTCAGTAAAAATGGCTGAAGCTGCTTATAAAAGAGACGGCGGTCTAGCTGGTATAGCTACAGGCTTCAAGGACTTAGATAAACAATTAGGAGGTTTACATCCCTCAGATTTATTAGTACTAGCCGGTCGGCCAGCGATGGGAAAAACCGCTTTAGCGACAAACATTGCATATCACGTGGCAACAGCTAATCAACCAGACGGCAGCAGACCAGTAGTAGCCTTTTTTTCTTTAGAGATGTCTGCGGAACAACTTGCAACCAGGATATTATCTGAAAACACAGATATTTCCTCTGAAAAAATCAGACGCGGTGAGCTATCTAGCAATGACTTTCAAAAACTTGTAAAATCCAGCCAGGAGCTAGAGTCGGCTCTACTTTTTATAGACGACACACCGGCTATTCCCGTATCAACCCTTCGCACCCGAGCTCGAAGGTTATTACGACAGCACGATTTATCTCTCATTATAGTCGACTATTTACAACTCATGCGTCCCTCACCAGGCCAAAGAACGGATAATCGTGTACAAGAAGTATCGGTCATAACACAAGGCCTCAAGGCGATCGCAAAGGAATTAAATGTTCCTATTCTGGCGCTCTCTCAACTATCAAGAGCCGTAGAACAAAGGGAGGATAAAAGACCTGTTTTAGCAGATTTGCGAGAATCTGGATCTATTGAACAAGACTCAGACGTCGTAATGTTTGTCTTTAGAGAGGAATACTATCTAGACAAAGCCGAACCAGTGCAAAGGCCCGATGAAGGAGATGAAAGATACCATGAACGGCATGATAAATGGATAGATCTGCGAAGCCGAGCCCACGGGAAAGCTGAAATTATTATAGGAAAACAACGTCATGGGCCTACCGGAACAGTCACATTACACTTTAATGGTCCGACAACTCGTTTCTCAGATTTGATAGAGGATGACAGGCTTCCAGAACGAAATAATTAATGCTGTATAACTTTAACATCAATAAAAAAGCAAATTCTTTTCTCGTTATTGATGTTGACGCCATCGTTTCCAACTACCAAACGTTAAGATCAAAACTTACTAATGCACATTGTGCCGCCACGTTGAAGGCAAACGCGTATGGCTTAGGGGTTAAGAAAATTGCCCCTGCCCTTGATAAAGCTGGCTGCCCAACCTTCTTTGTCGCCACTTTAGATGAAGCAGTAGAGCTTAGAAAAATATTAAATAACAATAGAAAATCGATATTAGTTCTAAACGGTTTTTTAACTGGAACCGGGCCTATTTGTAAACAATACAACATAACTCCGGTTCTAAATAATTTTTGTCAATTGGAAAAATGGGTTGATTTTAACGCAACTTTAGAATTCCAACAGAAAGCTGCATTACATCTGGATTCTGGAATGAATCGATTGGGACTAGACAACAACGATATCGGGCGGTTAATTAAAAATCCTCACATTTTAAATAAGGCAAACATTTATCTGCTGTTATCTCACTTGGCGTGCAGTGATGAGCCCGAAAGCACAATGAACAAACGCCAATTACTGGAATTTCATTCTTTAATAAGACGTTTACCTAGAGTGATGGCGAGCCTGGCTAACTCCGGCGGGATTTATTTAGGAGAAAAATTTCATTTTGACCTAGTACGCCCTGGTCTTGCTCTATACGGAAGTGTGCCTGGCCACCTTCAGAGTAATTTGACAAACTGTATCTCATTATATGGTCGAGTTCTCCAGATTCGAGAAGTCGATAAGGGAGAATTGATAGGTTATGGAGGCACTTATGAGCTCACTAAGAAGTCTCGCATCGCCACCATCGGTGTTGGATATGCTGATGGTTATCAACGCTCACTAAGTGGATTATCAACAGTTTTTCACCATAGTTCGCCATTACCTGTAGTGGGACGTATTTCAATGGACTCTATAACAGTGGATATTTCCAGTCTACCTGAAAATGAATTAAAGGAAGGGAACTTTGTCGAATTAATTGGAAAAAACTTTACCATTGACCAGGCAGCATCTTTAGCTCAAACAGTACCTTATGAAATGATAACTGGGTTAGGACGTCGCCACTACAGATACTATAATCAAACAAAAGATGGACTGTAGATAATTACTATCATTAGAGGCGCTTTACTAAAATGGTCTTAATAAAGCATATTGGAAGATACGTTCTAGAAACGTTAGAAACACTGGGGCGGCTTGTGATTTTTTTTGCAAAAGCAATCTCTCATTGTTTTAAACCTCCTTACTTCTATCAACTAATCTTAAAGCAAGTAATAGATATTGGTTACTATTCGCTTCCTGTAGTCGGTCTAACGACACTATTTTCTGGAATGGTATTAGCTTTACAAAGCTATAATGGTTTTACCAGATTTTCCTCAGAATCCGCAGTAGCGACTGTTGTCGCATTATC
>Ga0160423_10000307_pt1 | contig 39035 bp, 27 predicted proteins | sample CRUFie14St8metaG_FD_108191 | JGI IMG/M metagenome (GOLD analysis project Ga0160423, IMG submission 108191) | Marine microbial communities from the Costa Rica Dome - CRUD Field 142mm St8 metaG | ecosystem: Environmental > Aquatic > Marine > Oceanic > Photic zone | place: Costa Rica: the Eastern...
TAGACGTCGTCTTGGTCCACATATGCGGCGCGCATAATTTTATTGAATTTTTCGGCATAGGTGTTGGCCTGGAGCTTGAAAAGCTGATTTGACCTGTAGTCAGACAGCGACTCTTTTTCAGGCTGGTCTGGATTGAAACTCTTTTTCACCCGCGTTCCAAAATCTGAAATTTTTTTACCGAGCGTTGTGGAAAATGCGGCCGGGACGGCCTTGTCTTCAAAGTCTGCCATGCCACACTTTAAAACAAAGACCAGTCCATTTAAATATGGCGTTGGAGGCGTCAATTTATTGGCCATTGATAAACCACTCGAGGAAGGCACGGTCGTGCGCTGTCCACACGTGGAGCTTGGCGCGCGTGTCGTAGTTCTTTGTCGCCCCGAAACGCTTGTTCCACGCGCGCGCTGCCAGCGTATCAAACATCTTGGTGCCGCCCGACGCCGTTCCGAGACCGTTATCGCCCAAAAATTTTTCGAGGGACACGTCATTGGTAGCCGTTACGGGCACGCCGTGGGAGAGGGGCGCGGGCGTTGCCACCGTGGTGCGCGGCCGGAGCGGTCGCGCGGGCTTTTTTGCCGCGGCGGTCTTGGCCTCTCTTTTGCGCCGGTCCCTGATTGCAATCTTGAGCTGCTCCGAGATGAAGGCGGCGCCCTCGGGTGTCACGCTCCGGATTTTGGGACACGCGCCAGTTTTGAACTTGCGTTCGCCGTTGACGATGACGACCCCGCCGGGGATCTCGCCGGTGACGGTGCGGTCCCTTAGAAAAGCAACGGCTTCGTTCCGCGTGTACCCGTGCTTCTCAAAAACCTCGACGGCATCGAGCCGAACGTTCCCCGCGGCGGTCGGTTTCGGCAGCGGCGAGCTCATGCCTTCAACGGTTCTGGCGGACTAAAATTTTTTGACTTGGACACAACCAAACAATGCTACTCTTTGTCTACGCATTACTCGACACGATCCTCATTTTATGGCTTCTCGGAATTTTCGTATACGTGATAACAAATTTTGTTGACGCCTTTTTCTATTTGAATTTGCTGGGGGTGGCCAGCATCATTTTGCTGGCTTTCATTGATTCTGTCAGACTAATGATGACTTGCAGAAACAAAACCGAAAACGAAGACGAAAAATTGCTTCATGCATTTTAAGAAGTACTGTACGGATTGTGGATTTTAATCAAGCAAACGGTTTACCACGCCCGACAGCTCCAGTATCGCGCCTTTGTCTTGGGCCCCGGGTTTTCGCAGTGGTGCCGTGCCCTGAACGAACTCCGGTGCGCGGGGCTGCTTTTTTTAATCTTCATATTGGGGTCTCCAAAAAGGACCTTTTTGATCTTGCCGTTGCCGGCACTCACGTACACCACGCTCTTGTGACGCGCCGCATCCTTTCCGGATGCCCTGTGGGGCTTGTTGAGGGTTACCGACTTTCCGTGGTATTTTGGCATGCCGCTTTAGGTTTTGTAAAATATGGTACTTATATACAGCCCTTTGCAAGCCGCCCTGCGACGCAAAAGGTGTTTCCTATAACTGCAATAACGGCGGCCGCAAGGAGCACGCGCGGCTCGGACGTATCCGCCAGGGCCACAATTGACAGTAAGAAGGATGCCGTAATGAGAAAGTCGGCAACAATATTGAGCCACATCTGGTCTCCCGTGTACCGGTCGCGGGCCGCCTCGGAAACGTTTCCCCAATTCTCGAGGAGCCCCGCCAAAAAATGTGCAAAGGTCACGCCAAAAACGACGCCGGCCGCAGTCATGTGGTAGTTTGCATAATCATAGAGAACCCACGCAAGCGGCGCAAAGTAAAGAACATAGAGCACAGAAACGACGGCGCTTTGGGACACTTTCTTCTTTGATCCCAATGAATTTAAAGAGTCCATTTTTTTTATTTTATAAAAAATGCGTTTATATTACGTCTCAATTAGTCTTAACATTTGTTTTACCCGCATAATCCTGTTCCTACGCGCAAGCCCCAAAATTTTTAAGATCCACACGTCTCCTGAAACGTGAGCTACCCAGTCTCCTTTTCGCCAGCACACGTCGTTAGAATCGAAAAACAGAAAACTGCGATAAAAACTGTTCATGACGCGATTTGAGACGACGGAAGTATACTCTCCATTGTGCTCACGTTCTCTCGGTGCAGTAGATGGCAAAAGCTCTTTTTGTTCGATAAGAATTTTTGTGAGAATGGGTTGGTCAACAAGGTTGCCCTGTCGCCAGTGGCCGGTAACCGGGCCATGGCTGATGACCGCGGAAACAAGCGCCCGGCTCCAATACGTGTTTTTAAAAAGCAAAAACCCCGAATTGATCGGAATGTACTTTGAGTGCGATTTCCATGCCGGATCGCGCGAAAGGATAAGCGATGTCTGCGAATTTTTTGACGATGCTTTCCAAACAGTTTCCATGCGTGTTTTTAAATTTGTGACGATTATGTCGCAGTCGGCCAGCAACACAAGCGTGTTTTCGGGGACTTTGTTAAAAATATTTTCGAGCTCAACATACTTTTGAATCTTGGCGCTGTATTTTTCCCGGGGCTGAGTTACCCAATGCAACATGTAATTATGGGCCTTTGCATATTTTATCCACGAAAAGAACGCCAAGGTGCAGTGGGGCGTATTTTTTTCATCAATTTGTAGCACAACAATGTGAGCGCTGGCAGGTAAACTTGGGCTTGGTAAGCGCTCAAAAAAAGGCGCGGCGTACACGAATTCATCTGGTTGTGGTGTAAAGTACAAATAAAAAGCACAAAATCCCACAAAAAAACAAGCAACAGCCCTGATTCCCCCTTTTTTTTTACACAGATTTACCTTTTTTTTAAAAAAAAAAATATCAAAATAATTTACCAGCATTTTTTTTATTTGTACCGTCAAGAGTTATGCTTATGTATTGAAGATATCCTCTGATTTCATACGTGCAACTTACACTTAGCCGTTTTTTGCTGTTTAAGCGTAATTCTTCTTATGTGCTTGTGGTTGCCGACGTTTTTTTTTACAAAAAAATATAAAGTATTATGTACAAAAGAATTAATTACTTTTATGAATCGTGCAAAAAAGTCGGCACTTTTCTTTTTTATTTTATTGGTATGCTATAAAATTTACTCATTATCATATCCGCAAGTAGTTTATGATGATCTTCCATTACTTCGAGATATGGAGTCAAACTTGATTTTTTTCAAGTCTGATGTTTTTGAAGGACAGTCGCTTGAAAAAAAAACCCAGAATATTAACCAAGGCGCAAACAAACCCGATCCAATAACAATTATTATTGCATATCGTGATCGATTGGCGCACTATCACAAATTTATGAAACACATCTCCGCGCACCCCCAAAGAGGGCGAATGAAAATTATTGTGGTCGAACAGGACGACACGGATTTATTTCGCCGTGGCTGGCTCTTCAATATTGGAATTTTGGAGTCTGGGGCAAAGTATACTTCGTGCATCGTTACACACGACGTTGATATTTTTGTTTCATACACAGCAGATTACGGAAACTGCGTAATGCCAACAATTCCGTGCAGTTCCCTAAATGAAAAAATGTGGCCATCACAAGCAGGAGGCGTTCTTACTGCGACTGGGGAGGATTGGAAACGCGTCAATGGGTACACAAATTTAGTTTACGGTTGGGGAGGCGAGGACGACGAGCTTTTCGGCCGATTCCTTCAAAACAGCCTTGTATCCAATTTAAAGGCAAAATCTGTGCGCAGGCCCACATCAGAACATGAATCTTGTTTTTCATTGAATGATCAAGACCACACGACCCGACTAAAGCCAAATTACGAAAAAATTCAAAAACAATATTATCGCGTTTTACATGGAAGTAAAGAATGGAAAGAAGATGGTTTAAATTCAATAAGATATACAATTACCTCCCGTTTTGTTGACGAGTATGGAACACTTTGGCTTAAGGCAAACGACAATAGGGATGTACGATACAACAATATGTTTGACACAAGGTACATAAATTTAAAAAGTCGGCCAGATCGCCGAAAATCAATTGAAAACGAATTTCACAAAAACCATATTTTTAACGCAAAACGCATTGAAGCCGAAGTTCCCAGTCAAATAAGCGATGAGCAACAAAGAGGGGGACTGGGATGCAGTTTAAGTCACATCAAAGCTTTAAGAAGCACAGAAAACCCAGTTGTTCTAATAGCCGAAGATGACGCACAAATTTTACGCACTCCGCCACTCATCGAACTCGAAACCCCATCTTTTTTGTGGCACGTCCTTTTATTTGCGTATAAAGGAAAAATTGACTACAAAGACTGCGTAACCGCACACAAAAACAAGTGGTGTCGCGTATTAAATGCACAAACTGCAAGTATGTACGCCGTGAGACAAAATTATATTCCACATCTTTTACACACTTGGAATCGTTCTGTAAACGGGCTTTTATTTGGCAATTCTTATCACGAATTTGCGGGAGATCAAACCTGGAAAAAACTTCAGAAACAAAAGGATCACCACTGGTACGCGGCGGTTCCGTGTATTTCTAAACAAAAAAAAGGGTTTAGCAATATAACAGGCAGGAACGAAAACTACGGCGTATAAAAATCAATGGCTCAAGATTTTATCTCTTTAAAAATTCCCGATATTTTTTTCTTTGTAAATGTCACTGTAACCACTTCTTTGTTTCACCACCCGTGGCTGATAAACGTACCAATTATTGTGTTCCTGTAAAATTTTCCAAATTTGATCAAGCGGAAGATTTTTTTTCGATTCACGATCGAGTAAATTTCTCAAAGAAATCTCAAAAACTGAAATCAAAAAAGGTATGTATGATTTTTTTACTGCATATGCCGAGGAAGTTTCCATATTGGTGGCTCTGCAAAATTTTGACTGATTTACAAGCAGACATTTTTTTCCCGGGATTCCGCTATAGCCAAATAAAATGACATCCCAGTCAAACGACGGATAAACAATATCTTCCATCGGAAACTTTTCCAAAAATTGGAAATCATCTTCAAATATGAGAGCAATGTCTGCATTGGTGCTGTTCAGCGCTCGAATGTGGCTTAATGAGCATCCTGCCGCCCCTGGGACACCGTAATCAAAGTTAAAGACACTTGCATTAATTCTTTTAGCGTGAATATTTTGAGAAAGCAACTCGGCCTCTGCTTGTTCTCGCCTGTCTTTTCGACTTTCAAGATTAATGTACCGCGCATCAACGGATTGTCTTGGACAAGTAGAGCAGGCATCTACAACAATAGTCGCGGCACCCCAATAATTTTTGGCCGTAAGCGAAATAAAAATTAACGCTGCAAGAAAAGTAAGAAGTTTAAGAAAAGGAAGGCGCTTTATCATTTATTTTCCTTACTTAAAATAAACATGGGGTTTACGTTATGTAAATAAGAAGAAACATGATTTTCACACTAAAGGGTGTGGTAAAAAATTAATACCATATTTATTTTTATTTAATTTCACAACGCGAAATGAAAAAAATTAAGGACAACGCACGCGCATATATTCTTGGGCGTAAGCTGCCTGCTTTTCAGTATGATTTTCGAATCCTTTTTGGCATTGCCGCCTTTGCACTTGGCATAATGTTAATTTGGTGTTCTTACAGCCCCCCAGTGCTCCTGGCGTGTCCGTACGTCACCGCCAAGTTTGGGTACCAGAACCGATTCAAGGCATCCGTGTTGGCGCACTGTGCAAAGGCCGCGCGCATCATGGACCCCACCGTGCCCCTGACATGCCTCTACGAGTTACCCAAGTACGCGACTCAAAACGCAGCCTTTGAGCGGCACATGCGGTTTTTAAGCAACCCCGACGATGTTTCTGCACGCGGCGGGGGCTACTGGTTCTGGAAAAGTGTGATCATGAACCACACGCTGCACCACACTAGGCCAAACGACGTCGTTGTGTATAGCGACATTGACCGCAATGACATCTTTAGTGCCACCGTTCAAATTGGGTGCATACAGCGCATTACGGGTGATGTGGACATGATGATTGAGCAGATGCACCACCGCGAGGATCACTGGTCAAAAGGGGACATCTTGTCGTACTTTAACGCCACGCCTTTACAGCGATCTTCCGGACAGTACTGCGCGAACTTTTGGGCAGTGCGCAACACACCGCGCATGCGCCACTTTATGGAAAAGTGGGTCGGCCTTGTGTCAAACTGGCAGCTGGTGTCGGACGCAGCGTCTGCGCACCAAAATGCTAATGAATTTTGCGAAAATCGCCACGACCAGTCGCTCTTGTCCATGCTGATCAAGACACACATGCACGTGGTGGGCACGGTGCCGTGCGGACAGTTGCTGCAATTCAACAAGCACGCCCGTGCCACAATTCGCGATAAACAACGCGTTTCCACTCGTGGGCGTGGGCTGTCTCCTCGTCGCCATCATCCTGTGGCAGTACGAAATTGATGTGGATACAGTGGGCATCATTGAAGATGAGCCCCTATTCCGCAGCCGCGCTTGAATTTATATTTTAAAAAAATTCAAAATTAATTTTCGTGCTTTTTTGATCAAATTATTTTTATTAACTGCGGGTAGTTGACGCAAATTGGAATTCATGTTTTTTTTAACGAGGTAAGGAGTAGAAGTGTTCCACACCATCACTCTCTGTGGATTCATAAAATTTTTGAGCAGTGCATCATCCCCCCAATAAATGGGAACAGCCCCAGACGCCGCCGCAACAAACGGTTTTTCTGTGACATATCCATCGGTAACACCGTGTTCTGCTGCAAAAACAAACGCATACCCCTCAAAAATTTTTGTATTTGAAATCCAGTGTGCTGGTTTTTTTATGCCAATTGCGCTTCCTTTACCGGTGCATTTACCAAAAGCATGTACTGGAACAATTTTTGATAAAACTTTTACCATTTCTTCTCGTTCTCTCACGCATTTTGAGTTTGCATAAGCCACTGCGTGGTATTTTACAGGGCCAGTGTATTGTGTCATATTTTGATTAAGCCATTCCACGGCGCCGTAGGGGAAAGAAAAGCCACCTGCCCCTATTTGGAAAGTTCGAGAAGTGTACTTTGTCGGCTGATAGTCTTCCCCATTGACTGAAAGTATTTTGCCCAAAAATGTTTTCGGATTACAGTCGCATGGTCCATGGGCACCGTAAACGAGAACGTCACGTGCATCCGAGGTACAGGGCGCCTTGAAATCAAATAAAGTAGAATGAAAGTAATGGTTTTTAGGCAGCCACTGGTGCGACGTAACACCAAAAATAATGTTTGCAAAAACGCTAAAATTATAGCCACACCAATACACAGTCATTTCCCACAAACCACCAAAAAGACAAAATAAAACTATAAATAGTTTTTTTTTAAAAAAACACATCATTTTCTGAATATAAAAATGCCCTACAAAATCAGAAAGGTCGGCAAGGGCTACAAGGTTTGCAAGAAGACGGGGTCCAAGTGCTTTTCGAAAAAACCCGTGGGCCGAAAAAAAGCGCTCAAGCAACTAGCGGCGATGGTTATTAACACAGTATAAAAAATAATTTTTTAACTTTTTAAGCGCATAACCGCCTTTGTTATGGCTCCAATTGACGAAGATGATTATACGCATCAAAGCTTGCCGGGACTAAGAATTTGTTTTGGATGGGTTTTGTCGCTCTTCGGATTTGGCGCGACCAGCCGAACAAAAATTGCCCCGGCTGACGGCAATTTGGGAAAGGGAAAGAAACAAATTCGCATTCCCCACATTTATTCTACAGAAACTTTTTTGGAAAACCAAGCGAACGAGGACTCCGATTTGACAATGACGCGGAGGGGCAGACGGCAATCCTACCTATAATTGTTTACAATAAGTTTCTACACCAAAAATCTCCCGGTTATTCTATCTATTTTTTTTTTCGTCCATTTTGATTTTCGCATTCGTCATAGCGGTTTCGACCTTTAAAGGCGACTTGGCCAAGAGGCACACTTGGAGAAGTACAACAGCTGTGATGATGGACAATTCTGCGATGACACCGGCCCAAACGCTGGCCTCGGTCGAAAAAGACTGGAGCGCGAGCTGGTGGAGCGTACCGCCAAAAGGCGTAAGAAAGTCGGACACGTTGATTTCGAGCGAGTACGGGGCCACCACCACGCTCGGGATCGCCGTTTCGTACGGCTGGAGCATCACTTTCGACACGATCGCCGTGAGCCCCGGCAAACCCTCGATGGCCTCGCCGTCAACAAAGTAGTCTCCGGGGTCGGTTACGTGCACCATATTCCGCTGCGCGTTGCACACAAATGTGGCGCCGCGCCCCTCCGCTTCACCACTGAAGCGCCGCGTGCTGTTGACCTCAAGGATGCGGCACGCCTCAATCATGTTTGTCTTGTAGCCGTCAACGGCAGCGAGCCCCCCGCCAAACTTGTCGCACGCGGCAAGCAGGGGCCCAACGGCGTGCGTGCAAATGTCCGGGTCCCCGGTCGCCTCTTTGACCTGCTGTTTCGTGATTTTGCTCAGGCTGCACGGACACGAGTGATTATGCGCGATGGTCGTGATCCCGTTGCTGGCGGCACAGTTGCACAGCCCCGACTGCGGGTGCACCATAAAATAAAGCCGGTTGTTTGTCAGCGAGAGCGGGATATGGAGCATGCCATCGTCCGAAACGGCGGTATCGGTTTTTTCGATTGCCACGCTTTGCAGGATTTTCGGCATATCAGCGGGGTCTGCGTCAGGAAGGCCGACCACAAACGAGCCCGAGCCGACCATGCACGGCGGACACGGGGCCATGACCGGACCTACGTAGTTTCCGCTCACGGAGATGCACGAGTACGGGTCTCCCGGGACCTCGACGCGGAAAAAGGGGCCATCCGCAACCAGCAGCCACTGCATGTTCGGATTGGTGATTTGGGTGCAAGCGCCGGCCGTCAAATTTTGGCCACTTCTTTCGACGCACATGTTTTGATTCTGTCCGCCGATAAACTCGAGCATCCGCATGCTCGTTCCGGCGAGCACGTCGTCGTCATCCCCGCTGGCGGCCGAGTGCACCTTCATGCCCAGGCCCACCTTACCGGGCAGGCCGTCCTGCCGCAGCCCAAAAATTTCTTGGCTGGGGTCGACCAAGATCCCATGCCACATAAAGTAGCGCCCGCCGTCGGCGGTATAGTTCATCGGAAACGCGGTGTTGCACCTGGGGATGGTGTACGTGCTGTTGACGCCGCCAAGGCACCCGACGGCGCTGCACTTGTGCGTCAGCTCCGATATCAGCCCATAGTTTGCCGCGTCTTCGATCGCGGTGTCGCCCTGGAAGACGGCGCCGTCGGAAAAAATTACAAAGTTTTCTGGAGAACACGGCTCGAGCTCGTCTTTCCGCATGCCCTCGATAGAAGAGCCGTTGAGGTGGTCTCCAATCTGGAAAACGTGCGGCGAAGTCGAATTAATGTTGTCCATCAACTGAAGTTTGCCAGCATCGCCCGCCGCCACAGGAAAGACGTAGTCAAAAACAAAGTAAATTTGGTTTGCAAGCGTGACGCGGTCGCCCTTTCGGAGCGGGCGCGGCTGCTTTTCGACAAACGAGTGGTTCACGAGCAGCGTCAGGCCCCCACTTGCCGTAACATTGCTGCCTATCGAAGCATTGACAAGCCAAGTGACTGTTGTACTCCCGCCGCCAATCACGTTGGTGCTTCCGTACCACCCAAACCACGGGGGCACGAGCGACGAAGCTGTTTTGTCTTCCAGGTACATCTCATCGATTGTTTTCAGAGACCGCACCGGCACACTCTGGGTCGCAGAGCCACCGACGGGCGCCGTCCTTTCTTCGGTGCAGTTTGTGTTTTTCCTGATCCGCGTATCGTCAATTTTGGGAAAGTTTGACGATCCCTCTGTCGAGTCGATGAGCGACGTTCCAACATACTGGCTGCCAAAATGGCGCCAAAAATATCCCTGGAAGCATTTAATTCCGCTGAAAAAGTTTTGGTTTGCATTGTCGCACCTTGTGGGCCGCTTGTTGGCGTACCAGCTGTACATGGGCTTGTCCTTTTCGTTGGCGTACAGCATAAATGTCGGCTCGCGCTCGTTCTCGGCGTAGCAGCGGCCGTTTGTTTGCGTGGCGGGGCACGACACGACCTCGGCGGTGCCCTGCGTCCGCGCCAGCGCGAGCGCGATGCCGGAAAACGTGTCGAGCGCAGAGCACGCCATGGCCTTGTCGCTGCACTCTTCCTCCGGCCACGCAAGCCGCAGCGACGCGCCCACCATTGCGACGCCCCCGACGTCCACGTTCTCTGCAACGCGATTTGTGTACACGCTCGTGTCGTAGCCCTTGGCCACCAGCCCGTGGGCGGGGCACCCGGTGCACGTGGTGTAGTGAAAGAGCGTGTTTGCCACACTCTGCCCCGTCGCAATCACGGGCGCCCGGTCGCCCTGTGGAAACGTTTTGCACGCGGGGGTGTCCTGCTTGAACTCGACACCGGAAAGCGTAAGCTCGGCCTCGGTCAAAAAACGCGCGCACGAGGCCGCTCCAGCGGGCGGGTCGCCGGAAAACACAATATTGATCGGGGAAAAGCGCTTCGCGAGCTGGGGCCGCGCGGCCGTGGCAACGGCGCTCGCATCGGCATTGAACGCGGACCGGATGACAAACTTTTGGAGCCCCGTCTTGATCTCGCTTTCCTTGACCGGCGGGTACACCTGGGCGCGCGTGTACTTTGTGCGCTGGCTCGTCGGATCGGACGCGAGCCCGTCAAAGGAGATGATCGAGTACGTCTTTCCGTCGCCGCTCATGCCCTCGACAATGGCCCACAAAAGACCAAAGACTTTGGCCTGCTGCGACACGCGCGGACCGCCCGGGGGACACACGCCCTGCACGAGCTCCTCGGAGGCCGACCAGGTCACATTAATGTCCTCGAAGACGGGCTCGACGGCGGCGGCTTCGGCGTACGCATCGGCCCCGGCCATCTGCGGCGAGTTGTAAAAGGTGGTGGCCACGCTCGTGCCGAAAATTGGGATGTTCACGACCACCTTGAAGCTTACCGGCACAAAAATGAGCGTGTACGGCTCTGCGCTCTGCCGGCTTTTGAGGGCGTCCACCACCTTTGCAAAGGTCCAGCCGCCCGGATCGTCGGGGTAAATGAGGCACTGCCGCAAGGCAATGTTGCACACCTGGGAAATGTCCGTCCTGCCGGCAGCGCGCAGGCCGAGCACAGATGCGCGCCCCGAGAGCGCCGAGGCCGAGCCCTTGCAAAAGTCGATGCGCTCCTCGAGCGAGTGCCGGTCGTTGGCGCACCCGACAAACTGGGTCGAATCCTCGCTGTAGAGGGGCTGATACAACCGGGAGCTGGTCAAAATTTGGTCGTAAAAAGCATCCGAAAATAAATCGGTGCCGTCGGACGAAAACACGTTGGCGCAATACGACAGGTACTCGGCCCTCCTATCAAAGGCGGAATTGCTTGGAAAAATGATGCGCTCGTCGTTGGCCTAAGGGCGGCAGATGGGTAAGTGGGTGGGTATGGGTCAGTCGCCCGGTATGGCAAGAGCGCAAAAAGGATAAAATACTCGCCCAAATTGGATTGATGCATGCGCCATTGAAGGTGCTGGTATTGTCCACGCACTCGACCGCCTGCGTCGGCTTTACGCGGAGGCTGTTGTCAAAGCCGCACATCGAAGTCATGCTCGACGTGTCGCCGAGACACCCGGGGTTTGTCAGCCGGTTGTCTGGATGCGTCAAATTGCGGCCGAGAAGCCGCTGCACTAATTGAGCCTCGTTCGTATTGCCGTTGCTTTTCGAGAAGGTTTTCTTTTGAATGCCACCCTGGTAGAACGTCATTTCCACCGTACTCACGTTGCCCCAAGTCACATTTTTCAAGAGATCCACGGCGGAAAAGTCGTACACAGACGTGTCTTTTATTCGGTACCGCATGCGCCTCTTCCTGAGGTCCGGTGGCAGTGGCATTATGCACTCTGAAACCGAGGGGGTATTCTCGGCGTACCCCGAGTACAGCGCGCACAGACTGCACTTATGGTACCTTTCCTCGACAAATGGCCGGTATGTGCTGTTTTTGGTTCCCGAATGATACAAGGAGCCATCGGTGTACTTCCGTATGGCCGAGGCGGGAATGGTCATAAAGGTGACGCGCGGAAACTTGGTCTGGCGCTGGGAGATCGAAGTATTGAAGACGGTGGCGGAAAAGCCCGCCATGTTCTGCTTAAAGTCGCCGTTGCCCTCAAAAATTGTGTGGCAACCCATCTGCGACGCAAACGTCTGCGTCGGCAGCATGCCCGGCATGTACTTCCACCAGTCGTCGTCGTCTTGCCCAAATTTTCCGTTCACCTTTTGGCCGGGGGACCGAAAGCACTTATCCTCGCCGTCGATGCACGTGAAAATCATCGATGGGATCGAATCGTAGGTTTTGTCCACATCGATGGTGTCGTAGCGCGCTATGGGGTGCACGCTCGACTTGATGCCCGCCTTGAGGATGCTGCGCCAGTGCTTGAAGGCGGTGACCGCGCCGGCTGCGTCGGCCGAAGGCGACGTCGTGCCGCTCGTAATTTTTCCGATGCTGTCCGCAATCAGGACCGAGCCGAGCAATGTGCGGATTGGGTGTCCCCTGATCTGCTTCAGGCTGGACTTGGCAATGCCCTTGAGCCCGCGTGCTGTTCGTGTGACGCCATTCTTTGCCGCCGACGCCGCCCGCGAAGCCACGCTCGACTCGGCCTCTGCCGCCGTCGCGGCGCCTTCCTCCTCGGCGGCTGCTGCGGCCTCGTCAAGGTTGGTCTCGGCAATGTCGCCGGTGGCGGCAGCAGCGTCTGTGAGGCCGGCTTCAGCGGCCCCTTCTGCTGCACCCTCTACCGCCCCCTCGGCCGCCACCGTGCCCGCCTCGGCCGCCGCCGTGCCTGCATCTACCGCAACTAGCGCGGCATCGCCGACGCCATCGGTTAAAACGGTCACGACGGCCGTGAGAAGAACGCCCGCAATCGACTCGAAAACGGTGCCGGCGATCGACCCCGCCTCGGCTGCTGCATCGCAGTACCCGGCGCACCCATTAGCCTCCGGGGCCACGCACACGCCGAGTTTTGGCCGGATTCCGTAATTTTTGCCGTTGTAATTGTAGTAGAACATGCTCCCGCCATAGTCGTCATCGACCGTGCCGTCCTCGGCCCGCCCGCCACCCCGCAGGTAGAGGTCCTGGTGCCCGACGGCCGACGGTGTCCAAAAGCCGTTGCCCGACCCATCGGAGCTAATGTCGGCTGCACACTCGGTGTTGCCGCCGGTAATGAGGTCGAGGTATCGCGGGTAAAGCCCCGGGATCGCGATGTTTTGTTCGACGCGGCTGCCGCGGTGGTTCTCCATGTAGCACGATGGGTCGGCCATGATGGCGCCAAGCACCGTCTCGACGATGGGCTGGCCCCCGAGCGACGAGCTGGCACTGAGGACGCCGAGGACATTTCCGTTTGGTGCGACCATTGTCACCGTGGAATCGGCGCGCTGCTGCGTATTGTTCATGAGCGGGAACGAGTCGCTGCTGTTTTCCTTCATGTACGCAGGCGATTCAAAGCTGCCGCCAATGTAGCCGCCCGCCTCCCACATGGGGTGCTCGATGCCGCGGGTACGCGGGCCGGCTCCGATGAAAAATATGTTTGTAGAATCCGACACGATGGCGCCATCGCTGCGGCCTTCGCAGTATGGCGTTTCGTCGCCGTTGCGGTCGTACACGAGGAGCTCTTCGTCGTCGCGCTTGAATATTGGGCGGTCGACGTACAGCTGCCCCGCGTACTTGCAAAAGTTTTCATTCTGATCGTCCTTGGTTTTGCACGCCTCGTACAATTTTTGCCAGTCGTCTTTGTCAAACGGCCTCCCGTCATTTTTGCGGATGAGCTCGAGCGGGCGCAAGTACATCGAGCACTGGTCCGCGCACCCGTCCGATTTGACGTCGGGCTGGCCGAGGCAGCAGTTTGGCTTGCACTCGTAGTTGTCAATGCCCGACAGGGGCGTAATCTTTTGCCGGTCTTTTGGCGCGGTCCTCGCCTCGGCATTCGGAAAACAGTGTTCGTCCTCATTTGTCAGTGAATCGGCCGGATTGAGCGGTACCGACCCGCTCGCAGAGTACCTCGCGGGCGTCATCTTCGACCACTCCTTGATGGCGTTTTCCACTGCAATGCCATTGGCCTGGGCCCAGCCCTGGATGTACGGCGGCGTGTCGTCGGCAGAGCAGTTGCTGTCGTATAGGTACGGCTGCGTGGAAAAGAGGCCCACCGCGTCACACGCCTTGGTCTTGATCGGGTTTCCGAAACTGTCCGTTTTTGGGAGCAAGCAGCTCTTGTAGAAAAGGCGCGACTCTTCAATAAAGACGTCGGTGGACTCGTCGAGAATGGTCTTTACACGCGCATTGTAGTCCGAGCCGGCGCCCGTATTTGTGGCCAAATCAAATTCAGTGTCTTCAAGAGATGCCAAATCGTCGTCGTCTATAATGCCGTTTTTTCCGACGTCAATCCCGCGAAAGCGAGAGCACGTCGGAGCCTCAATATTTTCGCGGATTGGGACACAAACTTGATTAAATCCGGTCAAATCAGACCGCAGCCGGCGCAACTCGGGGTCGACAAAAAGGCCGGGCTGCAACTGCGTCTCGGTATAGCCTGCGTCCGTTTTGGCAAAGAGGGCATCCGGCTCTTTGTTGTAGTCTGGGAAGTAGTGGAATGCGCCGTCGCCATTGTTTGGCGCGCGCATGACCGAAGCGCACCCGGCGGCCATGAGCACATCGGCACGGATAACAAACCCGGATACCGCATTTCCGCCAGTCTCTGACACCTCAAGTTTCATGCAGCACCGCAAAAATCTGGAGTTTCCTAGATCGGGGGACTGCCCTTGCGACGAACAGAAAATGGAAAGCTTGCGCTCGTCTCCCGGGCGAATGACCCGCGGCTCCAGCATCTCCGTCTCAAAGAAGCAATAGTTGACATCTTCCGATAACTGCGGATTGCCGTCGCACGGCATGGTCGGCGTCTTCTGCCCCTCAAAAACGGGAACGCGGTACCCGGACGCATTGATTTTTAGCCGTTGCTGCGGCGCCAAATCACGCTTTGGTATGATTGGTGTCATGACCCCGGATTCCTGGTCGTCCGACCAACCGTAGCCCGACTCGAAAAAATTGCACGCGCCAAAACTGTCGATGCTAGGGAGGAGATTCGGGCCGCCCTCCATGTCGCGGAGAGTCGAAGCCCACTGATGCGCGTAGGTCGAGGCCACCGCGTAATTTTCCGAGTTGAACTGCGGCGTCGCGCCCCTACAGTCGCAGGCGCTGTCGTCGGCGCGGGACACAAACTCGTACGGTGCTGCTTCGGGATTTGGCGCAGACCGCTCCGCTGCTGTGCGCGTGATGCGGCCGGGCGCCGTTGCCTTGTTGCACTCGACGGCCGTCGTAAAAACCTTGGCCGTCAGGTTTTTGTTGTCCATGACAAACTCGTGGAAAGATCGGAGATCGGAGAAAAGGTGGTTGTCCACCGTAATAAAATCGCAGTCGGTTCCAGAGTCGCAGCAATTTTTCTCGTAAAACGTGCCGATGGGCGACCCCGAGTAGCACAACATGTTGAGATCATTTTCCTTGTCAAAGGAGTGAACGTAGAGGTTTCCCGTCGACGGCATCGCCTCTTGCGTTTCGACGCCGCGGGATCTGTTAATGGGGTTTCCGTCCTCAAACACCACAATGTGCGGGTCATTTGCCTGGCGCTGGCCTTTTATTTGGCACCTGCCGAGGAGTGCCGGAACCAGCACGGCAGCGGCGGCGTACATGGTTCTACAAAATAATTGATCATGCGTTTTATACATAGGCGCACACGACCACTTTGGCAAAATTATTTGATCATGCCCTTTTTTCTCGCCATTTTAAAGTCGGCTCCCGTAATCTTGCCATCGTGATTGACGTCGCCCGGAAATTTACCCCCCTTTTTTTTCTTTCCCGGGGGTTTTGGCTTTTTACCCGCCTTTTTCATCGAGATTGCCGTTGCCGCTTGCCGCGCCGCGCGCGCTCTTCCCCCGCGTGCCATGGTCTTTACCCCTGCGCCCAAAGCATTTTATACTAGAGAAAGTGGCACGGGCCCGGCAAGGGCCGCTGCACGTCCCACACAATGCTCGCCAGCTCCTCGCACTCCTCGCCGTCGCTCTCCTTGTCACGCACCTCGAGCTCGGCCATGAGCTCCTCAATCTCAGAGTCGGTGCGGTGCATCCGCACGTCGCTGAAGAAGAGCTGTGCAAGCATGGTGTGGTGCATGTTGCGCCGGTGCCGCGCAACCATGTCGCTGAACTCTACCTGCACCTCGGCCGCCGCCCCCGAGCAGTAAGGACACGAGCACGTGGCAGCCAACATTTTTTCGAGACCGCCTTTCTGCGCGTCGTTGAGCATGCGGAGCCAAAGGGGGTGGTGGAGCAAAACGAGGGCGTCAACAGCATCAACCACGCTCCGGTGGTGCCCCATCTTGAAGGTGTCCATAACCATTGCAAACACGCGCTCCACCTCAGCCAACGGCATTCTCGGCATGGCCAACGGTAGAAGTTCTGCCGCAAAAAAAAATTATTTTGCGCGTGAGGCACGCAAGCCAGCGCTTTTTCTGGCTTGATTTGATTTCGTATTTTTGGGGTGAAGTTTTGGCGTTTTGGACGAAACTTTCTTACTTGGTCTGCAATATTCATTTTTGTCCGCGCTGTTGCCGCAGGGTCTTCCAGTTTTTGTATTTTTCCATTTTTCCGATTGCCAGCGCTTCAAATTTTTTCCCGCTTCGCCTTTTCGAACGTGGCCATGTTTCTTTCTACATTTTGCGATAGCCTGGCTAGCCCTCGCGCTTGGAAAAACTGCAAAACGGGATTTCACCGAATAATAGCAACTGTCGTGGGGCATTTTTTCACTCCAGTATTTACGCATTTATAATTTGTTGTAGCATTGGGAATATGCCTCCGCTTGTATTTTTTTTGACCTTTAGTATTTCCGCAACATATGAGGATACAACAATTGACGATGCGCTCTACTTAATTCCACACAAAAAAATCGCAATGTGCGTCCCTTCAAAAAACGGGTGTGCTCTTGTTTCAGCCGCAACAAGCTTTTTAAATAACAAAAGTATTTCATGGGAATCATCTTGGGCCAAATCTTTTGGCTATGATAAAGAGAGGGTAATCAATGAAATTTACAATGATCCCAAATGGACCAAAGTTTTTGTGTACAGGGATCCAGAAGAAAGATTTCTTTCTGTTTTTAAATCAAAATGTATGCAAGAAGATATGGGTTATGCAAACGAGTGTGCAAGAATTTTTGGTCAACGTGTTTCAAGTATTGAAAACGCAACTAGTATTATGAAAAAAAGATCGTTGCAAGAAAACTCGGATAGACATATTTCCATACAAAAAGACTTTTGCTACAATTTTTATAAACATAAAGAAAAATTTCAATTTATTGTGAGGTTTGACAGAAACAAAATTGTAAAATATTTTAAGACATTTTTGGAACAATACTTCGATGAAAATCAAATTTATTCTGCTTTTAAAGCAGCAATGAAATTCGCAGGAGAAGACCACAAAACGAGTACAAAATTTCAAAATCTTAAATTAAAAAATGACGAAAGCGATTTTTTAAAAAAGTTCTATGCAGCTGACTATGAAACATTTAACATACGTCCCAATCCTAACATAGAACTTTTAATTCCTGCAATGGGACAATTTGACATTATAAAAAGACACATAAACTCGTTTTGGGACAATTATTATGGTCAAGTGAGAATTGCAGATGACGGAGAAAATGATTTGACAAAAAAATACACACAATTCTGTTTTTTAAAACCGTGCTCTTATACTTACTACGGCTTGAACAAGGGCTCTTCGTTTAAAAGAAACCGTTTGGCGGAAAAATCTAAAACAAAGTTGGTTTTTTTTGCAGATGCTGACATTGTCTGGACACCGAAAAGCGATATTTTTTACGCAAAAAACGTTTTGTTGGACGGAGCGGAAATTGTAGCAATGACATATGCAAATCCAGAAAAACAATGGTCCAAACGACCGTGGATTGGTCAATTACAAGGTACCAAAAATAAAATAATAATGTATTATAATGCAACAAATCCTTTTCCGAAACATGAAAAGACTTGCGTTGAAACCGATATTAGCGACAATCAATTTTTGACAAAAAAAGCAACAGTCCTTAAAAATTTGTGGAGAGAAGAATTAAAAACGCAAGAACACGCAGCTTTTTTTTTTGATTTTAAAACAAAAGGCGCGGGTAAAGTTGTCCAATGCTTAAATCTACAAGTAAACCATCTGACATCAAGAAATGAAGATTACATGAAAATTTATAATTCTAATAATAAAAAATCGAGATCTATTTCAAAAACCCAAATTGTTTATGATAAAACAATTCCAAAAATTTTGGTTTTTATGTTGGCTTCCTACAATACAAAAGACCGATTCAAAGCTGCTATGGAAACATGGGGGAAGAAAATTAAATTGCCACACAAACTTTTTGTGATCGGGGACTCAAAACTTTGTTCTGAATTCAATACTTATCAAATTCCGTGTTTTTTTTCGCACTACAAAAGTTACAATGATATTGTCCAAAGATTATCGCACTTTTATTTAAGCTTGGATGCGTCAATGGACTTTACACACGTTTTTAAGTGCGATGACGATACATTTGTAAATTTTAAGAATTTGGAAAATTTTGCTTTGGCACATGCGGATAAAAATTCAATATACGGGTTTCCAATTGGCGGGCCCGGCACAAAAAACGTTATTTATCCGCAGGGAGGAGCAGGGTATCTCATGAGTCGTACAATATTTAATGAAATTATAGACGTATACTATTTTATTTCAATGAATCAACAAAAATTTGCGCTTGACAAATCCAATCCAGAAGACTTTGCTTTGGGAATCGCAGCCAAATGGAAAAAAATTGAAATAAAAAATTTTGAGAATGGTTTTCTTGCTTTAAACCCCAAACAAGCCAAGTCTCAATTGGAAACTGTAAATATTAAAAAAAAAATCAGTGTACACCCAGTAAAAAATGCAACAACTTTATTTCAAATGGGAAAGTATCTCCGATGAAATTGTGTTTTTTCAATGATCGTAGGATTCCGTTACATCTGTTTTATTTTCAGAATCGAAAATGGGATTGGCCAAAAGAATTTTTAAAAAGAACGGAATTTTTATTTTGATACTCGGATTTTTATTCTTTTTTTATAGCACTAATAAAGAAAAGCCAACCAAACCCCTTCCTTTTTTTTGGCATATTCCAAAATGCGCAGGGACAACAACAAACGATTTTTTTGAACGAATTTTATTTCCCGAGTCTCCGACAATTGATCTACCTTCTCACAATGATTTAAAAGTGTTAAATGATAGATTAAACAACAAACTTGCAACAACTAAAAATGTCAAAGAAGCCGCAGCTTATTGCAAACAACATTTTCCCAAAAACAAGAAATGTACAAACAAATTTTCTCTAAATTACAAAAATTTAAGAGACACACTTTTGTACTTGCATTCGCCATTTTATTCAGAAACTACAAAAATCTTAAAATTACATAATTTTGAGCCTTTGCCCGTAGCTCTGTTAAGACATCCAGTGGAAAGGTTTGTCAGTGAGTATTATTACATGAAAACAGCAGTACACGAAAAAAATTTTGGAAAAACCGATTTAAAAACATCTATAAATTTGTTTGTTGTAAATGGAAAATATCAGCGCAACTGGATGACATGCGATCTTTCACAATGTAAAAATGATAAAACAACACGGGCGGACCTTGAACTCGCAAAAAAACGATTAAAAGAATTTAAAGTTATTGGATTTGTTGACAATGTACAAGATTTCATTGATAAGTGTGCAAAGATATGGGGGTTCCAGTCATCAATTTATGAAAGACAACTTAAACATCTTTCTCATGCTAACAAGGGCAAACACAAAACTTCCAATTTTCCCCCAAAAACAAAACTTCTTATTGAAAATGCATTTTCCCACGACATTGAACTTTTTATGTACGCAAAAGAAATGTTTTTACCAAACTATACAATGCACACATTTTTTGAAATTATTGAGGGATGGACAAAAAGTACAAAAGAAGAAAGTTTAAAACAACTAAAGCAATGGGAACTAAAATGGCAATCTATTGGCTGGAAAACCAGAATTTTGTCTTCAAAAAACATAAATCACGAAAAATTTAAGATACATGACCTAATGAAAAATATTCCATTGGGAGACAATTCAGAATATGATTATTATTGCTATCTTCGTTATTTTGCAATGGCATCTGTTGGTGGGGGATGGATGTCTGACTTTGATTTGATTCCCCTGAACCTTCGGCCACAGGAAATACCAAATGCCGGAAATTTTACAGTTTATCAAAGACATGTCCCCAGCCTTGTGTCTGGTTCTCAAAAAGAATGGGAGCGCATAGGATACGAAATAACAAATTTGGGAAAATCAAAAGCTGGCAAAACCAAGCTTTTTTCTGATATGATGGCGCTTCAAGGTCTTACCAAAGAAAAATATGTGCACAGCTCAAAGATTATTGGTTTGGACAAAGCAAACGGAAGCATCCTTTTTAGGGATGACTATTCCGAAGAGTTTTGTGAAAAACTTATGAAAAATTATGGTGCTCATATTTCGCATTCAGCAATGAAAAAATACAAAAATCCCAAAGCCTCAAGGGCAAAAATATACAATGAACTCACAGAAAAAATCAGCAGAGAGTGCAAAAATTTGTAACTGGTTTTTGTGCTTCAGATCTGAAAATCCATACCATGATTTTTTCTCTACATTACTATATTTATTTTGCAGTGCAACCGGTTGTATAAGCTTTGATGTAATGGGCCTTTTTGTCTACACACTGATTTCAACGGTATTGGGGATTGAGAGCATCAAAACTTTTAATCAAGGAAAAGTCGTCACATTTGTTAATGAGGTTGACAGAATAAAACGAATTTCATTTTTTGGAGATTCAGTTTTACGGGGAGTATGGCTGCATACAGTTCAAACTTTCTTTAAGGAAACTACTTTAAAATCATCGGAATTAAACAGATGTTGGGGAAGGGCAAAGGTCAAAGGAAAGTTTACACACAAGACATCGACATCAATAATTGAGTTGGAGTATAACGACCTGAGGCTTGATTTTCGAAATGATCGCGACAATTTCACTGTGTGCCACAACGCGCACATTGCAAAACTACCCTTTTATGGCACAAATTTAACCAACTTTTTAAAATCTTATAGTTACAAGCCGCGCCAAACGCTTTTTTTTAAGTTGCCGTGTAACTCATTACATGCGATGCGCGAATATTTCCCATTTGGACAGCCGAATATTGAATCAGAAGTTGTCTTCTTATTAAACTTTCTTCCGCCCTGGTGGAATGGAAAGCTCTTACTGACAACAAACTGCGATTTCAATGGGTTCTTGTCCCTTAAGCCAAGAACACCAAGTCAACAGGCAGAAGTAGAGGACATGTACAGAAACATTTCCCGTTTGGACAGCCGAATACATTTTATGTCATTATATCCGTTGGCGCATCAATTTCAAGCTCCGGATGGCCAGCATTTTCACACGTTTTGTGATAACCTGGTGTGCGGAAATGTCACAGAAAAACTTGCAGAGTACTTTTTTGGTGGTTATAATCAAGGTTGGAAGGAGGAGTCACCCCCAAAAAGACTTTACTGTGCAACATGTCCGCCGAGTCTTGTGCCCTTTACAATTCACAATCGTGACAACTTTGAGTGCTCGTCTGCATTACCTCCTGCAAAAAAGCACAACGTCCTTGATTTTACAAAGTGCCCATGTCTTGGGAACGCCCCTACGGAAAAAATTCGTACACAATCGGGCGAAGTTTATGGGCGGAAATGCACATAATACACCGCGGGAACCTTAACAAATTTTGACAGAATAATAGCAACTGTCGTGGACCATTTTTATTTTCAATATCGCAATCAATTCATACGACAATTGCTATAGGCTTTAATGCCCTTCCGAAACCACCTGGGGGGCCGCTTCCGCTCCTTCCACTTTGCAAAAGCGGCCTTCTCGAGGATGTAGTAGTGGCGGTACGAGAGGATGGCATCCGGTTCCCCGTTTGGACGGAACACCATGCACTCGGGCGGCATGCACAGCGGCATTTGAATTGGACCCCGCCGCGTCGGCAAAGTCGCAACCACCGTCTTGGCCAAAAAATCTTCGCCGGTGGGGTTGTCGATCGAGGCGGCCGCAAGGGCACGAATGAGCGCCTCGGAGGCGTGGACCTTGCCGTAGATCTTCGTGTACCGCGCGCACAGCGCCAGAGCGAGCTCGGCAAGCCAGTCAAAGGCGGCGCGCGACCTTCTTACGGCAAGACTGCACGGGTGATTCTTATGCACATTCCGGTACGTTTTCTCGACTCCGAGCGAAACGGGCGGCACCTGCTCGCCGCCGTGGTCGCAGATGCTCTTGGCCGTACAGAGCATCTGCGTGCTCTCGAGGATCATTTTGATGAGGTGCTTGTTGCAGTGGTACTTGGCGCACAACAGGGGTAGGAGGGCAAGAAGAAAGATGTTCATTGCTGCCGCGCACGTGCGATTCTAAACTATTTTGTTTTGGCCCCACTTTTTTTTGGGGGGGGGGCACAACCGTTAGTAGAATGGCCATCGTGCGTGCCGAGTGCAACGGCTTTCTCGAGATTCGCCCCGACTTCCTGACGGGCGAAGCGCTGGACACCGTTTTCATGCGCCTTTCAGAGCTTGTCCGCGTGCAGACAACAGGGGACATTAAACCCGGCGTGCCGTGTCTTCTCGAACGCCCGGAGATTGTCGTCTTCATGCGCACGTGCCGCCAACAACGGGACGTTGGGTTTTTTCGCGTCCCGCCAACGGCCGACGGGATGTCGGTCGCCCCGTACGAGTACTCGAACCAGCAAGCCTTGGCGCAGGACATGCCAGACTGGCTTGTGGAGCTCATGGAAAGCGTCAACGCTGATCTCGGCACCTCTTTCAACGCGGTCCTCGTGAACCACTACGCCGACGGATCTCAATACATTTCCAAGCACCGCGACTCGGAAAAGGGGCTCGTGCCTAAGTCGCCGGTTGCCGCCATTTCAGTGGGCGCGACGCGGACGTTCCGCGTGAGGGAGTGGCCCACCGGGAAAAAGGTCGCCGATGTCCCGATGCCCGACGGAAGCCTCCTTGTCATGCTCGGTCCCTTCCAAAAGATGTACACGCACGAGGTACCAATTGAGAAAAAAATCAAGGGCGAAAGATACTCAATTACTTTTCGGGAGCACAAGCTTGTTTGAAGCCAAATTCAAATTATAAATACGCCTTAAAAATACGGATGGCAGAGCATGGCAACTGGAAAAAGTGTAATTTGGGGCACCAAAAAAAATATATCCTGGAATGAGGCATTTTCCACGTTACGACAAGCGCCACTGGATGAAGACATTGATGCTCCCTTTTGCATTTTAGAAGGCAGTAACGGCACGGCCAGAATTTTACCGTTTGAATACAGAAATAAATTACATTATAACCCTGTGGTTACCGTGAAAACTGGAAAGTCTGAAAAACAAGTGCCATTATCCCAAGCAATAAAAAATCTTGGACCAGACGCCAAGTATACTTTAAAAAATATACGCATGGCGGCCGCATCTTTTCGGGCGCAATTTAATGATAAAACTCGAGAATTTAGACAGTAACTTAAACATCTTCTGAAAGAGGAATCATGTACGGTTGAACTGTAAGGTAAGACCTTGACCTTTACGGTAAGGCGGCCCGGACGACGCCATTTTATTTAACAATACAAAGTATAAAACTTTAAATGAAGGCATAATACAAAATGGACGGCAATGCAACCCCTCCGCGCCAGCCAATTGAAAACAATAGGGAGTATGAAGAACCACTACCCGCCCCTCCACCCGGCTTTGTTTTAAAAACTGCAATTTTGCCACACGGCGACGAAATTTGGAACGGCCGGCGCCAGGACGTTGTCAACGGACTTGTAGAACGGGGCGTGCAACTGACGCGCCACAATGAGTTTGTCACCTTGGTCACGGGCTTTTTCAAAGACGTTGTCCGAGAAGGCCAAGAAAACCAGTGGGCCCTTCAAAAAAGTTTGGCGCAGGGGCATCAAGCAATGTGCGGTCCCGTCGAGGCCATGGATATGTGGTTACTCGAACAGCCCGGCGCCACACACTTTGTTCCCGTAGACTTTTAAACTATCGCGCAAAAATAATTTTGTTGTCCGGCAAAAGCGACGCAAGCTCTTCAAGCGTCATGTCCCGTCCCAAGCCCTCAATCTGAACCTTTTGCTCGCCCCTCTGGGCCCGAAGCAAGTTGACAGCATGAACGCAAGAATGTATTGGTTCATCGGGGAAAGCAAAAAGGTAGACGTCTTTGCCAATGGTTATCGACGTGGCCTGCGGAAATCGCTGGAAGAAGGAGTAGGTGCGCTGGTTGTAATTAAACAGGCACTCGTCGCGGTTCACATCCACCGTGTAGATGTCGTCCTTCCAGCGCACCTCGTAGCCCGAGTCGGTTTGGCCGACAACGACCACCACATACCATTGGGGCGTGTTATTGTCGTCGAGCCACCGCACAGCAGCAATCTGGCCGACGCGGTGGACCACCGAGAGCTCATTCAGCGACTCGTAGCAGGAGATGATCCGCTTTCTATCCGTGTCTTGGACCAGCCCGCTTTGCGGTAAATTATTTGTGTTGCGATCGAGGTTCGGCACGGCCTCGGCCACCTCCGCCATTATTTTTGGTTGTGTGCTTCCACTTTGCACAGTGGTTTCGGGAATCAAAAAGGGACGGGTACAGCCACATTCCAATTATAGCCCAATCGCTTCCAGAACGCTTTCGATCAAAATGTCGGCGTGCGTTTCCTTCTTTTTAGTTGGGCACTTGCCCTTTATGCACGCCGCGCAAAGATCGCTTCTGTGGCCGTTGTACGATTGGCCGGGGCGGGACACCGGCATTTTTGTCGTAACGTGGTGGGGGCGCGTAAATTTGCGGCACGTCTTGCACAACTGGCCGAACCGCTTGTCCGCATACGCCGAAGACCATGTTCGCTGACACTCCGAGCATCGGTAAAATCCGAGCGGCATTCTTGGCAAACTGGAAAACAATGGTTTATAGACTAACTGAGGGTAGTCGTCTCCTTTGTGTAGTGCGCTCTGCCAAAGACTACCCAGAAATATGTTCCTCCAAATACGACGCAGTATGCGATGCCCATAAACCACGCGATGGAAAAGTGCACCACCGGCTCGCAGAAAACATCGCTCTCAAAGTCGTTTGGGCTATGTTCAATTTGGTGCACGGAGCACTCGAGCATCGGCGTGCACTTTCGGTCGCTCGTCAAGCTGGCTTCCAGACTCGAAAACTCTTCCGGCGCGCAGATTGTGGCCTCGGTGCAGACCTTTTCCGTCGATGACGTCCTCGGGTTTGTTTCGTACTGGGTCTCGGAACATTCGATGGTGTATTTTGTGCACTCCACATCAGAGTACGGCGTAGCCCCAGTGCCAATTTTGGGAAGGTCGCCGCTGCACTCGGTGATTTGGACACACTCGTTGCTTTCGCGATTCCTGTACTCCGTTCCACTCCCGCACGGCTCGAGGTACTCGCATTTGCGCTGCGTCGTGGGCGTTGCGGCAAGCGCCTGGTACTCAAGTGACGTGCACTCGCGGTACACGACGCACTCCCGAGAGCTTGTCGGCGTCGCGGAGGCGTTCTCAAATTCGTTTTCGAGGCAGTAGCGCTGCTTGGCGCAGACATTGTCGTTTTCCAAATTGCCGGGGTGCAGCAAAAACTCCTCGTCCTCCTTGCACGGCGTGTGGGGCATGCACACCTCCGGATTCGGAGCAATGTTACAAACCTTGAGGTTGGCAAATCCTGCGGTACCAAACGTGGCCACTGGTTCGTCGGGGTAAGGAACCTTGCAGTGGAACTGATTGCTCGCATTCTGGTACGCTGGAGAAGTAGTTTCAAAATTTTCTTGCTGCTGGGCGGTGTATGCCGCGACGCCGGTGCCGTTGGTGTTGACCGCGCTACACGGGCAATCGGGCGCCTCAACAATAAACATGATGGCGTTTTGCATCGCCTGAGTAGGCTGCGATGTTGTGATGTTCAGGCGCAGCGAAGCAAAATCTTGCACGGGAATGTCAATCCCGTCCCTAATAATAATTTGCGTTATCGAGTGAGTGTTTTTCAAAAGAAAGGATACATTTTCAGTTCCCGAGCCGCTCGCAAGCTCTTCGTCCGTGTCCGATACCCGCAGACTCCACTCGTAGTCGATCTGTTCCTGTACCATCGGCGAAGTCATGTTCTTTAATTCACTGCAATTTACAATCCGTATGGGCGGCAAAAAAAACTCGATTTGTTTTAGTTCGGACACTGATTCGTATTGAATGTTTGTAAAGGCGTATTCAAATGTAGGCCGGTAGGCAAGGCTCATGTTTGGCGAATAACTGTAATCAATGAATACCGAACCAGGATTAGGCGGGGGGCTCAGAATATTCCAAATTGCCGGCCGTTGCGCGGTGTGCGCAATCAATTCTCGCCCTGGCGCGTTGTTGCACAAGTCAAAGCACTCTCCGAGGCACTCTTTTTTTGGAAACAAGTGCACGCCCATTTCGGTGTCGGGGTTGCAGGTTGACCGCACACATTTACCCGGCGTTCCCGGAAATTGAACGAGGGAGTGCCCGCTCGGGCATTCGCGTAGCGAGGCCACGGGCGGCGGCGGCGGAAAAATCTGTTGTATTTCCGGGCCGATACACATGAAAATTCCGCTCACGCCCGAGACAAGGTTTTCAAACGTGTCCTCCACAAGTGATCCCGTGTCGACAACGTCAAGTTGTACAATCCCCGTTAAATTTTTGTACAGGCTGCACATTTTTTTTTCCGGGTCAAAGCTGACGGCGGTGCAGTCAAGAGTTCCTTTGCAAAAAAGTGGACAGTCGTCGGCGCGACCATAGTGCTGTTTCATCGGTTGAACAAAATTTGTTTCCCACATCTGGACGTTTTTAATGTAAACATCCGTTTTGTTGGCACAAAAAATTTCTCCGTTTGGACATTTGCCGTATTCTTGCATAGACATGGGCTCGCCTGGATTATTATCGAAAGCAACCCGACGCGAAAAAATTGAGGAGGATGATGTTTGAAATTTGCTTCGGCACCCCTGTGGAACGAGTTCCCGGAGGGTGCCATCTTTCCATGTAAAGCCAGCCTCCCCGTACTGCTCGGACGATTTCCGCGTCAGCGGAATGGGCAAGTCGGCCCTAAAATCGCCGCCACTTGGCGCAAGTCCCCTGGTCGGTTCAAGTTTTGCATCGGTATGATCTTCTTCGCCAGAATACTTTACGCGGAGACTGTCGCATGCTCCCCACGCAACTTGGAGCGGCAAATCGGGCCTGTAATCTCGCAGCTCAACAACTCGGTATGTCGATGTGCACAAATAATGCTTTGCACTAAGCAAATTTTGGGGAAAACTTCGGCTTGAAGGACTTGTTACATAACACAAGTTATTTTCATTTTGAAAAATTAAGAGCTCCTGGTCGCACACACAATTTTCCAAATTAAAATCAGCGGCCAGATCACTTTCTTCAAGAGGGTCTTCAAAAAACGTGCTGTTCGGAATGGAAATTTCAAATTTGCGGAACATGTTTGAAGTAAACGGATTGTACGAACACATTTTAAATTTTGTTGGCAGTTCGCAGCCGTTTGTGTTTCCACACAGCGAGGTATACAACGCCGAAAGCTCCGAGGAATCGTCGCACTGAATAAAAAAATTCATCCGGTTCAAACACTTAAACTTAATAAGATGAGTATATTTGAAGTTGCCCGACGTAACAGTTTCCTCTGTGCCTATTAAAAATTCAAGTTGCGGCTCTTGTTCAATGAGATTTCCGTTGTCGTCCTCTTCCTCACATGCATACGATATTCTGGGTCTACCGTTGCATATGTCTGTGGGAACTCCAATGTCCATCAATTTTTGTGTTGTTACTTGGGGGCAAGATAGGCTGTCGTCCAAACACTGCGAAATTCGAAGCAATTCATATTCGTCAATCAAATTGGCAACATTATCTTTGGAAATCGTCCCGTCCGGCGTCAGATTTACTTGCCATAACGCCGGGTTGGGTTGACCATTCCCCCTTTCCAAAAGGCAATAGTGCGGCGGACCCGCTGCTCGTGAAAATGCCGCCGGACGATTGAGTCCAACCTTTGTAAGCCCAAAACCATTAAATGCATCAATGTCCTGATCTAAATTTTTACAATCTTTGCCAGCCTCCAAAGGCAAGGCCACTTGCACTTCGTCTGTTTGCTGCTTTTTGACCGACACCAAAGCGGACCCCAAAAGGACGTCCGGGACGTCGTTGCACACCTGTCCGTCGTCACTATTCACACAAAGTTTCATCTGCTCAAGTTCTGCGCGATTCCAAACTGTATTTTCTCTTCTAACATATTTGATATCCTCTTTTCTGGCCGACAAAGCCGAAGGGAAATTCTGCTCTGGAGAAACTGGCGATCCCGACCAAAACGGGGTTTGGAAAAGTGTTTGTTTTTCGCAAACCCTTCGCGGCTTGAAGGCCCTGTCTTCGGCGTCGCCTGCGCACCATACAGCGTCTGAGTTGTTGTTGACCCAATGTGGAGCATACGGTTTGCGTTCAGTAAATGGACTCTTTTCGGGAGCACCAACAACAATCCTTGTTGTCCGCGCCAAATATCCACAGTCGCAGCCGCGCACTGCCGTCGAACAGTTGCCCAACAATTGCACTGTTCCCTCTTGATAATTAATCCCGCGGCGATTGTAACGACCACTGTTGAAGATGGGCTGAAAAGTTGTTGGAGTGGCGAGGCCCTTTTCGGATTCGCCGTGATTCAAAAGCCACTTGGCATAGTCGCCCGGTTTCCTGCAAGCAGAAATTTTTGTAAAGTTTTCGTTTCCCGGAACACAAAATTCAACACTTTTCGCGAGAGAGTACAAGAGCAGGTCTTCGGCTGGTTTGCCGCACTCCAGGATGCCATCCCTCTTGCCGTCCTGGTACGGACTATGCATATTCGAAAGACGCTCCCCCACTTGAATATTCGAAGTCTCAAGTTTTTTACCCCAATTAACCCAGGCAACAAAAGGATTGACGACTTTTCCATTGGCACTTCTCTGGGCCCACGGATTGCTGCTTGAAACAATGGGAACCTGGTAGTTTCCACTGTTTTCAGGAGCACCTCGGTTGTCATTGTTAAAAGCAAACCACGAGTACTTTTCAGTACCGTAAGTGCCGTTGAAAAAAAATGTGTGTACTTCGGTTGATTCATCATTCATGGGAAAGTGACATCCGATGGAAATTGGTGCATCCTGGCAATACCCAACATTACAGTTTCGGATGCCGTACTTGTGGTGAACTGTTGCTCTGAAATCGTACTCCTCGCCGGTCTCGGCATCGTCCAGGTCCCAAAGTTTAAAATGCGTCGCATTTCCCAAATTTGAGCAAGTGTGACTGCCATGCATGTATTTGCCCCGAGACGTCGTGCTCTGCGCGTCCCACGTCGCGCGCGTTCCCTCATCGGCAATTCTTCCGCACGACATGACGCCGTCCGTTCCCTGCGTTTTACTCGCCATACGCCGCCCCTTATTTGTGTAAGATTGAGAGTAGTGGTAGTTTGATTTTGCGTCTTTGAACAAACACGGCGGGCCGTAGTAAATGTCGCATCCCGCCGGGGAACTCCAATCCACGTCTGAACCAATACTTCGACTCAGACCCCACTGAAAGGGCCACAACGAAGGTTTTGGAACATAATACGTGTTTGTATCTCCGTACCGATTAAAGTAGTCGTTGTCACTGTCGTCGGTGGGAAGAATTGCATTTGGAGAAATGTAGCACGCCATGGAGTGTGGATCTGTACGGGACGTGCCATCGGATGCTCCGTATTGTGTATCTGCCTGACGAAAATTCCTGAACATTGGCGGCTGCGGATGATCACTGTCAGTGTCAATATCAAACGGAATTCCGACGCCCGGAACTTGCCTCAAATTTCTGAGGCGCTTGAAGTAGGTATCGTCGAAAGAGTTTTGTTCGCTTTCAACTTCTGCTCCAAGATACTTATTGTTAAAATCATCGAGATCCCAAGTTTCGTCCATGTCCCACATTTTCACGCGATTGTTTCGAGTGTTCATGTAACAAATTTCAGAATTGTAGGAGCATGGCGTGGGGCCAACGCCTCTCCCATTTTCCCACCAGTATCCCTGATCGTTTTGGCCGTTTCTATTTAAATCTTCAGATTCGAATTCGTGGCCCTGAAGCATTGCTGCAATGAGCCATTCAAATTTAGTCGCTCTCAATTTTGAACACGCTCTCGAAAAATCCCCGACAACATTGTCGACAACATCAATATAGGCTGTGATAGAACATGGAAGTTCCGTTTCCTGAGAGTGACCGTCGCCGCCAGTAAAAACCAGACGGGCGCTCATGCGGTACTCTGCGTCGTACCAGGCCCCCCTTTCACCATCAAGAACGTGCGGATAAGTTTTCCACGTACTGTTAAAAGGATGCATCGATTGCTTAATTCCATTATCGCTGTTGTCCCCATCAAAGCGGATTGCTTCTGGTCGCCCTCTCCACCGAAACTGCGGACAACCTTCCCAGTCGCCCGTTGCTTCCGCCGAAGCGCAATAGTATCCAAAGCCGCAGTGCCCACCCGGCTGCTTGGTGCAATCTGGGTTCCACTGACCATTGCCGTCGGCCTCGTCGCCGTTTTCACCAAAATTGTCAATATTGACATTTGCTCCGTCCCACTCGGAAATCTTTTGCCGGAGCATTCCGGCTTCCTCTGCGCCGACCACGGCGCTGTAAAAATGCTCCAGCCGACTTGCGGCGTAAAAGCTCCACTCGTTCGGCTGCTGATCGTTTGCCAATGAGTCCTCGCTAGGTTGTTTGCACTTGAATTCGTTGCCCTGCACGTTGCTTGAAAATCCAGAGCCCTTGATATCGCTCAGAGCGCTCTGTAACTTGTCCAAAATAGTTTGGTCCGTCCCGACGGGACGTTTTGAAAAATCTTCTTTCAGTTGGCTCGGCGTGTAAAAAAAAAGGTCGGGAACTCCCCGAGAAAAACTTGTGTGCGAAGCAAGTTGCTGCCATGTCAGAGAATACTCTGGCAAAGCACCGACATCGGCTTTTTCTAACGTCGCATCTAAACCAAACCCAACGGGATTCACAAGTTGATTTTCGGACGTGTGTCCCTCAACCACAAGGCAGCACTTGCCTTCGTCGCCTGTTGACCCGGGACATTTTTTGACAGCATATTTTTGGTGTCCGTTTGTTTCAGGTTTGTTTGGATCTGGATACACCGGGTGAATGAGCGGCATCATACCCGGAAACGCTTCGTGCGAAAATCCATTTTCGTCTTTACCCGTGTGCTTTTTCCATGGCTCACTATAGTACTCATCAAATTTGCTGTAGTTGAACGGAATGTAATCAAGTCCGGGAAGCTGCGCAAGAGCTTTTCCAAGCGCCTCATTTGCATCGCTCGAACCAGCTTGCCTCAAAAAAATTTTTCCCGTTGGGCTGTATTTAAACGAGTACACCTCATCGTCGTTGACTCTTCCATTAATTGCCCAATCATTCCACATTTCTTCCACACTCCTTGATGATGTGCCGGTGTTAAATTCGGGTATGAACATGCCGCTCGAGTACGCAGCATCTCGTGCGCTTTTGACCGTGCCATACTCGCCCTTTGGCAAAGGTTTTTGCGCACTGCCGCGGATGCGTGAGCTGTCATAACTGTGCTGAAGCACAAATGTTTCATTGTTGTCGTAACACGAGATTCCGTCTGCAACAACTTCGATGTACCCATCACCGTAATTTTGGAAGGAAATGTCAATTCCCAACACCAGCCCCGGAACGAAAGAGTACCACATCGGTGCATTAACAATTTTGAGTTGTGGTATATACTTCTTTATTTAGAAGATGATAGACGCAATTTGATATACTCGGTATACAGCGTTAAAAACAAAAAGCCAGCTGAATAAAAAACAACCAAAAGCCCCAAAAGTTCAAAAATCATTACCTAAAACCAAACTAGTTTAAAGCCGAAACACGGATGTTTTTTATAACATTGGTTTCATTAGGGTCAAATGCAATCATTGTCCCTTATCATCACGAGTTTGTAATGCCCGACTGGAAGATGCAAATTTGCTCTGAGAATTACACAACAACCACAGACCTGGTGCTTTTTCTTGCCAAAGAATTTTACGGCCCAGAAAAAAGCATCGAAGAGCTGGACAAAGAAAAATGGGACTGTTTTCAGAACGTGTTCATCACTTCGGGGCATCTTAGCGACGAAGACAATGTTTACAACAAAGAAGGCAGGGAAGTTGATCCCTGGTGGAACCGTGGACCAAACCACGCTTTTTATAAAATACTTTTGTACGCCATCGAGCAAAACTACACAAAATTTTTTTTGATGGAGACGGACACCCATCCGCAGCGGGAAAACTGGCTTGAAGAGCTCGATTTTTATTTTGACCTTGATAATTACTACATTTTGGGCGGAGGCATCAATTCCGAGCTTCGAAACGCATGGGAGGACTACGAAATGCCATCGTACTACATAAACCACATCAATGGAAACGCAATTTACAATTTGAGTCCTGACACAATGCACAAAGTTACAAATCAATTTGTTGAATACGTGACAAATTGTTATACGTGTGGAAAAAGAGCAAAAAATCTCTTTCCGTATTTTATTTCATCGCGCCTCAGTTTTGACATTTTTTTTTCTTATTGGTTTGAAATGATTGGTTATCAGGGCTACGTTGTAGATTCCGATTTTATGGAAAATTTCGCGGGGACTGTCACGTCCACGGAAAAAAATTCGACAAGTCTTTTTTTGCACCAAAATTCTGGGTATGAATTTGCAAAAGCAACAGAATTTGGAGTAATGAATTTGACAAACGCGGAAAACAAAAATCCCTGCAAATCACAAATCCCGTCAACTCCCTTTTTAATTGTCGACGACAACCAGCTAAACAGATCAAAATTTATTCCGACGACCAACGAGGTGCGGTATGTTTTAAACGCATTACCTCGGAACTCGTCTTATTGCAAAGACAAATGCCTTGATGAAACTGAATTTTGCGCCAACGAGGAAGATTGTTATTACATCAACACGGAGGCGATTGTGTATTGGCCGCTCGACGTGTACATTGATTGCGCGACCCGCGGCGAGTTGCCACACGGGTCAGAGTACGTCACGCTGCACAAAGAACGCTACATGCTTTTGGATAGAAGCAAGGTGATTGTAGAACACCCACTTGACAAATCATTTTCGCACGTGCCAGTTTTGGCGGCGAGCGCCGGGACGCCTCTTACGAATACTCAAATTGGTATTATTGTCGGCTCTTCCCTAGGCGGAATTTTGTTTTGTTGCTTTGCAATATATTTATGCAGAAGGTGCAGACAAAATGAACAATGAGTTTTGACTCTCGCGGACGGCCACTGGTGTGCCACAGTAACCCAGATTTATTTTTGGAAAATGCAAAAAGGCACCCAGTGTTTGACAAAATTTTGTTTCGCCCGCTTACAAGTCCAGTGGCCAAAAATGATTTTTACGAAGTGCTCGACGACTTGTGCACAAAACAAACGTGCGGTCCTCTTTCGTATGTTTTCAGTAATGAGGAAACGCGCATATCCGGGGCACTGCTGGCATCGGCAATAAGTCTCGGGAGTTTGCAGCGCATAGTTATTGAAGATATTATACTGGTTTCAAACAAAAATATGCGCCACGCGGTTGCCAAAATGGTAGACATGTGGATGAAAAAAAAAGACGCGACGGTCGAAATTGAGTTTTATGCTATTTACAATGACGGCTGGAAAGAATCTGTTTTAAAAGAATTTGTCTACCATAAAAAAAAAGACCGCGTCACAATTTACACAACCAACGCCTAATTTCTCGTTGGGCACCGGAGCCACGGCGGGCTGAAGCAAGAATGCTGCTCCGCGACCTGCGGCGGGCGCGAGAAGCTCCCGAAAATGTGGACGAGGCGTCGGCTTTTCGGATTGCCCGGGGCGTTCTCGAAACGTGCACCGAGTTTGTCCCAACCCAAAGCTTTCGCGACCCTCGCGGCGAGTGGGACCCCGGATTGCCTGAACTGCGATGTGCCGTTGAAGCTAGCGATGCCGGCCGCGTGCAGCAGATTGTGGGGTGGTGCATGATGTACGCGGCAGAGGTGAGCGGGAAGCGACTCGAATCCGATGCCGCCGCGATTGAAGAAACGCTCTCAATCCTCGAGCAGCGCGACGTGCGTGAGTTCCAGTTTGCCATCCTCAAGTCGCCGTGGGCCATGAAAATAGTTGCAAAGCAGGACCGTTACCTAACGGTCGACAAAATTTCGCCGGAAAAACCCGGTCGTCTGTACTTCCACCGCGTCTTTCGGGACGTTGTTCGCTTTCTACAATTTTGCGACCGTAATCTCAGCACAACCGCCGTTGTTTGGCGCGACGCCCCCGTCGACTTTTACGACGACGCCTACGAAACGCCGCTCGACTTTTTCCTGGCGCAGCGGAAAGAGCACCCCATTTCAAAGCTTGTGACCGTTCGATCGGCCGACGGCTGGAGGCCGTTCCACTTTGAAGTAGCAGAGGAGCTCGTTGCGCTCCCGCCAAAGTCGGAGGCGGGGCTCGTCTTTCGCAGCGTGCTCAAGGCGTGCATCCGCGTTGCCAAACTGAAGCAGGGAAGCTGCGCCGACGAGATTGGCGAAGCCATCCAGTTTGGATGTTTGCTAGGGGAATCCACCCAGTTGGACCAAAAGGCGCTCGAACTCCTCCAAAAAGTGCCGCACTACCAAGCGTCCCTTGGCAGGGCTGTCATTCAGAAACCGAACTCGAGCGATTCTTCGGCGATTGTCGCCCTCTTCTTGCCCATCCCACTTTTTCCAACTTCATAGAGTTGCTACCTTCCGGGTTTGTGTGGCACACGTACTGCTGCCCTGTAAACGGCATGCTTTCGTGGGCTAGAGGCAGCGTAGACGAGCACACCATAGCGCGAAGCGCCGAAGCCATCGAGAAAATGAACAATGACGTAGAAAGTGCAGGCGGCAGCGAAAAAAGGCAGACAATATGCCGAGCAATAAAAACACTCTTTCAGGAAGTGGCCCCCGTCAAAAACGACGCAAACTTTTTCAGCGCCGTCCTGCACGTCAGAAAACAGGTAGACAAGTGGCTTTTTGCGGCTTTGTATCTACCTTCCCCGGTTGTGAACGACTAAGTATGCAATAAAGCTGACCAGTAAAACCCCCCCCACTCCGGCACCCACGGCAATCCCAATCACTTCATCTTCTGACGGTCTGTTGCTCCGGACTGGCGGTGGTGCCGGAGCGGGGGTAGTTAAAGGCCCCACCTCGCATTTTCGGAAGGTTTCGGGACATGTTTTTGTGCTGGGGTCTTCATAGGTTTCGCAGTAAAAGTCGGTGGTGGAACAGCACGGATAATTCTCGTGCGCAGCCGAACAGGCCAGCTGCGTCATTGTGTTTGAACCGATCACAGAATCTTTGGTGGTTGCGTTCAAGCACAAGTTATTGATTGTGCAGCATTCTAGACTGATACCGGAATCAGTCCGCACCCCCGCGTAACGTTGATGATCCAGCCCCCTGATGGTTTTGTAGTAAGTGTCGGTCAAAATGTTGTCGCATAGCAAATCTTGTGGCACCGATTGGCCATTAGTTTTGCAAAAACTATTCAACTTGTAATCGTTGAAGACGCATGTGAAATTCCCGGTGGTTGTTGCAACTGTGAAATTGAACCCACTGCACTCTACAATGCTTCCACTTTCATGAGGTTCGGGATGCCGTGTCATGTAACATAAATTTGCTTCCCTGAATGCCAGCTTGTCCATATGTGCCTTGTCGTCAAAATACGTATTCACACTTGCAGTTTTTTTAGCGCGAATTGTAACATCCTCAAAATTGTTTGGATAATTTTGGTTCACATCGGAAAAATAGGTCGTTTTTTGATATTTTGGGGTATATTCCAAATGAAAAGATGCATCATTTTCCATGGGCCTTGCCTGGGTCGTATTCTCACAAAGCGTAAAATTGTAAATTTTTTCGGGGTGAGTTTCATTCAAATGCGCAAAGTATGCATTTGTTGTGCATCCAACAACATAATTTTTCCTGGACCACGAAAAGCAATGATCGTACGTGGACGAAAACGCCAAATCACAGACACTTGACCCAGGAATGTCGAGTTCATAGTAAACCGACACATTGGTCAAACTTAAAGTGTTTTCGGCAACAGAAAAAAGGGTAATGTTTGGGTTTGGATTTCCAGGATCGTAATTCACAAAACGAGCCCATTCTGGGTAAGAAAGCGAATGAAGATTCCAAAGCGCAACCAGAATATAATTTGTGCCCACGTGAGGATGATGGTATGCAGATGGAATTTGCGCGTGATGCGCATAAATTTTTTGGTCCTCGTGAGAAGGATTTGGTCTAGCAACACATGCCGAGTCGGAGTGACCATGCGGGTAGTCGTTGTAACAACACTCATAAGTAGGGTCGTTGCAAATGTCTGCAATACACCCCCAAGCAGTCACTGAAGAATTTGTTGCATCAATTGGCACATTATTGCTACAACAATTGTGGTGTCCTACAGCCAGATCGCACACTTCATTAACACTCGAGTTAAATTGCACTGGGGTGTGACCTATATCAGCTGCACAATAGGCAGTGGTCTCCAACTCTATGTCTCCTGAATTAAATTCTTCGCCACAAGGATGCGGTTCGTAGATGGACGTGATTGATTTTCGGTGGAGCATGTAGTGATGGTCATTTTTTTGCAAACATCGCGCCTGATTAAAAGAACAAGTATAATTTTGAACAAGTGTAGTTGGACTTAAGGTACAATTTGTCAATGCCAAATCAGGGTCATCATGTGAAAAACATTTGTGATCATCACACATGTGATACGGTGGCACAATTGATGTAGAATCAAATCTGTCGAAAATTAATTTGCAAATGCTGCTTCCATCACTGGCTCTCCATTCTCCAACGCTGCGACGCGCTCTTTTTCTACTCAAACGGTTGTACGGAGACGGAGGCGGACTTGCAGGCGAAGGCGGAGCCGGATTTGCAGGAGGAGGCGGAGCCGGATTTGCAGGAGGAGGCGGCGATGGCGACGGAGATGGCGGCGCTACCGCTGGTGCTGTCGTTGTTGATTCTTGCTCAACATCAATTTTTTCGACACACCGGAGATTGTAATCTGGATTTGCCATCGAATTGCCGTTGTAAAAAGCATTTTTCACCAGCACATCATTTTTTGTGTCCCAAAGCCTGTATTCATAGGTTATGTTCCCACTTGTTGCACAAATATCGTGATAATCGATGTTTCTACAAACAGTCGCAACGTCAATGTTTTCATCAAATTCATAATTGTTTTTGCAACAAGTCAAACGAAAATTATTGTTTGCGATTCCCAAAAAATCATTAAGATTTGGATCACCACCGGTAATCCAACTATAATCCGAAGTGCAGTATCCTAAACTAGTTGAATTGGACTTGCAAAAATTATGTTCTTTGAAAGAAGATTGACAAATTAAATTTTCGTGATTTAAGTGCTTGTCGCACCCAATAAAATACGAATCGGAAAAAAACGAATTGTCGCCAACCGGCCAAGGAGTGTCCGTCAAATCTGTATTCCACAAACAAGGATGCCCATTTCCGGGACTATTACTGCCAAACGGATTTTGCTGGTTATCATGTGCAGCAACAGTCTTCGGAAAAAAAATCCGGAAACTAGCATTGATAGAATACTGCGTATCAGTATCATAATACGGATTCATAAAAGCTGAATTGCCAAGCTCAACGTAATCGCCCTGGAAAAGAATTTCCCGCGGCAAAACTTGCTTGTTGTTCTCATGCAGCTGAAAGAAAGACAGATACCCCACGCTTTTTATTTGCGCAGGTAAAACAATATTATGAAGACCAGTTCTAGTAAAAGCACGGTCCCCAATTGATGTCACGCCACTACCAAAATCAACCGCATTTAAACTCATTATGTTGTTAAAAAGATCGGCAGGAATTTCAGTAACATTTGACGAAAATACCACTTGCTCAACGTTAGAAAAACATGAGCTGGTTTGACCAGGCGAAAGCGTCGACGTAATGCTATTGTCAATATAGGTTAAGTTAATGTGCGTTCGTCCCGAACACGTGGGACACGAATGGCACTCATGAAACGTCGCAGAATTATTAATTAAAGTGTCTACAGTAAAATTTGTACCAGGTTCACTAAATTGCAACGGATCAAAATTACAAAAAGTATAGTTATATTTTGTCAAAGCACTAATGTTAGTCAAAAGCGTTGATTCCGCAACAACATCACCCACATCCATACTCGGAACAAAAGTTCGCAATTGATTGTTTAAAGTCGGTCCGCATGGAACGTTTTCGGTGGGGGGCTCCTCATAACATGTTTTCAAAATATCACATTTTTGTTTACGAATAATAAAGCAATGGTCATCACTGTGCATGGTATAAAATTCATCAGAATTGTAGTCTGTTTGTAAATAATATTTACTCGACGGCGGAAATTGGGTAAATGTTAAATGATCACACTCAAAAGGAAAACAAACAATCTGCACGTCATCATGGTTAACATTCCCGCAACTTTCAAGACCAGTGCCACTTGTTCCCGCGGGTGTTGAAAGTATTATACAGCAGTTTTCTTGGCTATTTTCAAAATATTGGCACTCATCGGAATTTAATGAAATATATGTTTTAACTTGTTCACAAGCGTCGTTGGGATTTGAATAATCTGGCCAATCAAACATAATTTTACTCGGAAAATTTTCAACTACACCCCCGAACAAATTTATACTATCTTGATTTGATAGATCCGACTGATCTAGGTCAACATTGTCGGCAGATATTTGGTTTGCGGTATCCCCAAAGGGCAACCCTCCTCCCAATAATCCAAATGATCCATGAGAGGCCAATGAAAATAAATTACACAGGGTAAGCATTTCCACAACTTGTTTATTCAATGAATTTATACTATTCTGCCACCGACTGCTGCGCTGCCATTGTCAGAGCATACGAAACCATCGCGCCAACAACGTCGCCAATAATGTACACTTGTCGCCACGATGGATTTACATAACACATGGCAGCGTGCACGGAAACGGA